>Ga0070746_10000186_pt1 | contig 34839 bp, 23 predicted proteins | sample VirMetDEL_Mar_21_FD_77016 | JGI IMG/M metagenome (GOLD analysis project Ga0070746, IMG submission 77016) | Aqueous microbial communities from the Delaware River and Bay under freshwater to marine salinity gradient to study organic matter... | ecosystem: Environmental > Aquatic > Marine >...
AGTGGGGGCTCAGTGGTTGACACTTAGTCCCCTTATGTGTTAGACTGGCAGTGTCGTGAATTGACAGTGTATTTGCGGCGGTTCGTTATAGGCGCCTGCGGGCGTTGCGTATATAAAAAACCCAAACTACCCTAACCTACAGAGGTGACAAAACGCGAGCACTATATCACTCTCAAAAAATTTTTCCGGAGTATGAGAAAGCGTCCCTATTGGAATTTCTGGAAGGTTGTCTTTGCGGGATGGTTAATACGACATCCTGGTAAGGTTATCCGCCCCCTTGGAGCCATACTTGGAATTATGATTGTGGTAATATATAATGCACTTACAAATTAAAAGAAGGAAAAAAAATCCCGGAGGTAAAAAAACCAATGGAAAAGGTTTATCACATCTATGCAAAGGAAAAGTGTTTATTTCATTCGGTGAAGGAAGAAGACTTTCATGCAACATGGAGCACCTTAAGGAATATGGTTGGTTTAATGAAGACTGATTATAATGTTGAGGATTTGTCATATGAAGAACTGACAATTAACAAAGACACTATCTTGAACTCATCGCATTGACATTGCATATATAACCTGTTAAAATTGAACTGAAGTTTCTAAGACTTATGGCAAAAGGATTTACTGTAAAAACTGTTGCACCCAAGACAAATACTGAGGATTGGGATTATGATGCAATTAAAGAAAGAATGAAAGGAAAGAGTATTGTTTTCTGTCTTCCTGGACGTGGATGCTCTTTTATTTTTCTGAAGAACTTTGTACAACTTTGTTTTGACTTAGTTCAGAATGGAATGAGTATTCAGATTAGTCAAGATTACTCTTCAATGGTTAACTTTGCACGTTGCAAGTGTCTTGGTGCAAATGTCCTTCGTGGGCCTAAGCAAATTCCTTGGGATGGTAAACTACAATATGATTATCAACTTTGGATTGACTCGGATATTGTCTTTGACTCTAACAAGTTCTGGCAACTCTGTGATATGGCTCTGAGTGAAGATGGTACAGAACGTGAGATTACTGCTGGTTGGTATGCAACAGAAGATGGACGCACAACTTCTGTCGCACACTGGTTAGAAGAAGATGATTTCCGCAAGAATGGTGGAGTCATGAACCACGAAACTGTGGATTCTATCAGCAAGCGTAAGAAACCATTCACTGTAGATTACACAGGTTTTGGATGGGTACTCATTAAGAAGGGTGTTTTTGAGAATCTTGAATATCCTTGGTTTGCTCCGAAGATGCAAGTCTTTGAATCTGGGAATGTTCAGGACATGTGCGGAGAAGATGTATCATTCTGTCTTGATGCAAAGGAAGAGGGCTTTGAGATCTGGTGCGATCCTCGTATCAGAGTTGGACATGAGAAAACTCGTATTATTTGATTAAGGAGATTATTGAAGATGGCTAAAGGTATGATGAAGGGGGGTGGTTATGTCCCCGGAAAACCTAAGAAGACTCGCCAAGGGTGCTCGATGAATACACTGTATTCAGCTACTTCTCGTAATAAGGCAAAAAAGAAATATCGTGGACAAGGTAAATAGTACAGAATTCAAATCTGTATGAGTTGTTTAATCACTAATCTACCATCAATTGAAGTATGGGTTCGTAAGGAATATCTTACGGATCATCAAAGTGGATGGGGTGAATTTGTTAAGGGCGTTTGGGTTTCGGCTAAGTCGATTCCTGGACGCGCTTTTTATTTTGAGACATACTTACCAGAGTATGCTGCAATGTACGATAAACTGCCCATCAGTGCCTTTGTAAGCAGTCCTGAGACCCCTTCACCTGATATGAACCTACCTAACCTACAATTCTGGAATTGTATGGATTATGGAGTCGTATCAATTCATAAGCAATTTATTGGGAGCATGGATTTTGAGTGCTATACTCGTGATCATGGCATTCAAAAGGGCGCTTATATTTGTACGATTGATAACTATCACCAAGATATGGATACGATTGACTGCTATACTGCAGAAAATCCTGCTGAACACAAGTCTCATAATCTAATTGAACTTGATAATGGACAGTATGCGCTGTATCCCAATAACAGATTACGTATATTTGATAATAGTTTGACACCTGTTGAACCAAAAATGCCCGATTTTAAGGTATCAACACAGTATTATTCAGTTGAAAATGGATTTGAGCGCCTTGGAATGGGTAGAGAGGACGAATATTTCTGGAAAACTGCCAAAGAACGGGATAGCAACCCCGTAAAAAGTTCTGTTTTAACCAATTTAGAGGACGAAACAGATGGCAAACAACCCGAATCCGGACAGGAATGTTGATTATATGAGAGAAACATGGGGAACGACTAGTTTAATTACTGATTATTGGAGCAAACCACAAGGCAAAATGCTTCGTGAGATTGCAAATGATGATTTGACACCAAAAAAACATGATTTTCATGTTCAAAATGATATTCACGAAAAAATTCGTAATGATGATGACTATGATGACTGGGAATATGGTACTGAACCCATCCCACTATCTGAATTTTAGTGCTAAATAAGGTAGAATTGTAGTATTAAATGCCAGCTGAGCGCATTAGTAAAGCATTTAAGGACGTTTCTATGTCCTTTCAGGTAAGTCCTCTTACCTATGATATAATTGCGCTCAAAAATGAAACTGCAATCGCTCGATCCATTCGTAATCTTGTGCTTACGGATAGGGGAGAGCGATTTTTTAACAATGATTTAGGTTCAAGAGTGAATAGTATTCTGTTTGAATCTCTTGATGAGATTTCTGCATCGTCCGCAAAGGATGAAATTGAGAATACTATCAATTTATTTGAACCAAGAGTTAATTTAATCTCTGTTGATGTCGAACCCAACTATGATTCAAATGAACTTAATGTTACCATTCGATACCGTATTGTTGGGATTGATGCACAACCACAACAATTGTCATTTGCATTACAGCCAACACGATAATGCCACTAGTTAACTTTGCAAATCTAGACTTCGATCAGATAAAGACATCGATTAAGGATTATCTTAGAACCAACTCAAATTTCACTGACTATGATTTTGAGGGTTCTAACTTATCCGCAATCATTGATGTGCTTGCATATAATACGTATATCACCTCATACAATGCCAACATGGTATCAAATGAGGTGTTTATTGATAGCGCAACTCTCAGGGAGAATGTAGTCTCTCTTGCGCGTAATATTGGATATGTACCAAGATCAAAAAGATCAGCAAGAGCAAATATATCTTTCTTTGTAGACGTATCGGGATATACAACAAAACCAGAGACTGTCATCCTTAATAAAGGCTCTGTAACCTCTACAAATGTCTTTGGTAATGAAAACTATACTTTTTCTCTGTTAGATGATGTTACTGTTCCTGTTTTAGATGACATTGCATCATTTGACAACATTGATGTTTATGAAGGAACTTATATAACAACAAATTTCACCCTTGATTCGCTTACCCCAAATCAAAGGTTTATTCTTCCAAACTCAAATATTGACACATCAACGATTAGAGTTACTGTAAAACCAAACCAGTTCTCTGATATCAGTAGAAAGTATAGACAAGCGGATAGTTTATTTGGTGTTACTTCAGAATCACCTGTATTCTGGGTTCAAGAGATTGAAGATGAAAGATATGAATTAATCTTTGGTGATGGTGTTTTTGGTAAGAAGTTAGAGGCACCAAATTATATTGAAGTATCTTATCTGGTGAATAATGGTGAGGATGGAAATAACTTCTCACAATTCCAATTCATCGGTAAGTTATCATCATCAAGAGAAGCAGTTGTAGTTAATTCTGGAATCTCACTGATTACCACAAATACCACATCTTTCGGTGGTTCGGACATTGAAGGAATTGATTCTGTTAAAAAGTATGCATCAAGAATCTATGCATCACAGAATAGAGCAGTTACCGCAGCAGATTATGAAGCATTAGTTCCTTCAGTATATCCAGAAACTGAATCAATCTCTGTATTTGGCGGTGAAGAGTTAAGTCCACCACAGTTTGGTAAAGTTTATATTAGTATCAAACCAGTTAATGGTGCATACTTATCAAACTTAATTAAGGATAATATCAAGAGAGATTTAAAACAATATTCTGTTGCAGGAATTGTTCCTGAGATTATTGATTTAAAATATCTCTATATTGAGCCAAGCATCAACGTATACTATAACAATAACCTGGCTAAGTCTGCAAACGCCGTTACAAGCGTTGTAAACACTAATGTGGAGAGATATGCCGATTCAAGTGAATTAAACAAATTTGGAGCAAGATTCAAGTATAGTAAGTTCTTGAAGATGATTGATGATAGTAGTGATGCTATCACTTCAAACATCACTACAGTTGTTATGAGAAGGGATTTGAGAGTGGCGTTAAATAGTTTTGCTGAATATGAAATTTGTTTTGGTAATAGATTTTATATCAAAAACCATGGACATTCTCCAGCATATGGAGCTGGGTATAACATTAAATCCTCTGGATTTAGTGTAAGTGGAATACCTGGAATAGTTTATCTTTCAGATACTCCAAGCATGGGACTTGAAAGTGGTGTTGTTAATTTGTTTAGATTGGATTCGCCATCACAACCAGTAATTGTGAGAAGAAATGTTGGTACAATTGACTACATTAAAGGTGAAATTAAACTCAACCCAATTAATATAACATCAACAATATTGAATAGAGGTTTCCCTCTTATTGAAATTTCAGCGGTGCCTTATTCAAATGATATTATTGGATTGCAAGATCTTTATTTGCAACTAGATATTAATAACACATCGATTAATTCTATTTCGGATAGGATTTCTTCTGGTAATGATATTTCTGGTTCGAACTATATCGTATCTTCAAGTTATGCAAATGGAAGTTTAGTTCGCGGAAGAGTTGTTACAAGAACCAATGGTTCTACAACTTCCACAACCACACAGGCAACGAGCGCAACATTTTCTTCAAACTATTAATGTCGTAAGATGATATCAACAGATTTAAAAAGAGTTCAGGTTCAAGATATTGTAGAAAATCAACTCCCTGCATTTGCTAGGGAAGATTTTCCCTTAATTGTAGAATTTTTAAAGCAATACTACATTTCACAGGAATATCCTGGTGCTTCTGTTGATTTAATTCAAAATATAGATCAGTATTTAAAACTTGAGACATTAACCAACAATACAAGTTCAACATTATTGGCTAGTGATATATCATTCTCCGATACTACTATTGAAGTAGGATTTGATATTTCGTCTAATATTTTTGGAACATATCAATTTCCAGAAAAATATGGATTAATCCAGATTGATGATGAGATTATTCTTTATACTGGAAAAACTAGAAATTCTTTCACTGGATGTGTAAGAGGATTTAGTGGAGTAAAATCTTATAGAAACTTAGATTCCTCAGATAAACTTACTTTCTCTGAATCTGAGATTGCAGAGCATACTCAAGGAGCAGAGATTGTAAACTTAAGTGCTCTTCTTTTTGAAGAATTTCTTACTAAAATTAAATATCAATTTTCTCCAGGGTTCCAAAACAGAGAGATTGATTCTGATGTAAATCAAAGACTGTTTATATCAAAATCCAAAGACTTTTATAAAACAAAAGGAACTGATGATTCTTTCAGAATTCTTTTTGGTGCTCTGTATGGAGAAGATGTAGAAGTCATTAAACCCAAAGACTTTTTATTCAGACCATCTGATGCACAGTATCGAGTCACCAAAGATTTAGTTGTTGAAGCGATTTCTGGCGATCCATCAACTTTAAAAAATCAAACTTTATTCCAAGATGCATATGATTCATATGATATACAAAAGTCATATGCTTCTATCACAGATGTTGAAAAATTAATCTACGGAGATAAAAGTTTTTATAAACTAAGTGTTGACTTCGATTACTCAAAAGATATTACATTTGATGGTAGTATTCTTGGAAATTTCTCCGTTCACCCCAAAACTAGAATTGTCAATCAAGTCTCTGCTGGTTCTTCAGTTATTGATGTTGATTCTACAGTTGGATTCCCAGAAACTGGAGAGCTCGTTGTAACTTATTCTACAGGAACTTCAGGCACATTAAGTTATACCTCAAAGTCAATAAACCAGTTCTTTGGTGTTGGTTTAGCAAATACAACAACTGTAGGAACTGCGTCCGAAACTACAATTAATTCTGAATCAGATATCAGATTAAATGCTTATGCTTATGCATATGTTGGAGTTGGGACTGCAAACAGAGTTGATATGAGAGTTGGTTCTGTTCTTTCAGAGCCAGTTATTGATGCAGATACTTACTACTTCTCCAAAAATGATACCGCGAAAATTAAATCTCTTGGAATCACAACTTCTAGCCCCAAAACTGATTCTTGGATATACAATATTCCAAACAAATTTGATGTAGAAAATGTAACTATATCAGACTCTTCTGTTCCCTCTTATGTGGTAAGAACTTACTCTAAAAATAACTTTAGAGTTGGTGATTCAATTACTATTACAGACACTGCTTCTGTAACAAATGGTGCAACTGTAACTGGAGTTATTGATGAATATAGTTTTATTATTGCCGGACAAGGAGCATTAAGCGGTTCTGTATTCTCTGTTCAAAGAGGCATTCTAAAACCAAAAGTAGATTCTACACTATCACAATACTCTTACATAGAAAAGTATTATGCCAATGTGCAGAATACTTATGTAAAATTCAATCAAGATTTACTTGTAGCATCTGCATCCTTCCCCAATTATTATAATCAACCTTTAGATTTCTATGATAGAAAAGTTGTTCTAAATGGAGAATACAATGGAGATACCTTTACTGTATCTGGAGTAAATGATCACGGATATCAAACTGGCGATACCGTTTATTATGATAAGTATGTAACTCAAGATCCTGAGTTTGGATTTGAAATTACTAGCGGTTTTGATATCAGAGAAGGAGTTTACTATGTAAGGAGATTAAGTTCGTCACAATTCAAACTTGCAAGTAGTCAAGCAAATCTCTATAATGAAAGTTATGTTTCTATATCTGGTATTGTAACGTCAAATACTTTACAATATAAAGATTTCCGCAACAAAGAACTTGAGCATCAAAATTTACTGAGAGAAATAAAAGCACCAAACAATGAGAGTGGAATTTATGAAACCGAACCAGGAAAAACTGGTATTCTCATTAATGGTGTAGAAGTATTAAACTATAAATCTGAGAATGTTGTTTATTATGGTTCATTAGACAATATTACCGTATCCGCTAAAGGAAATGGATATGATGTAATTAATCCTCCAGGTTTTAATATCACCGATGATGTTGGAACTGGTGCTACTGCAGTATGTGCAGTAAAAGGTTCCTTACAAAGAATTGAAATTATAGATTCGGGTTTTGATTATGTTTCTAAACCAATTATCACCATAACTGGTGGAAACGGAACTGGTGCAAAGGCTAGCGTAAACACTAAGTTTGTTGAGCACACAGTATCTTTCAACTCAACATCAACTTCTGGAGAAGTTTCTCTCACAGATAATACGATTGGATTTGCAACTTATCATAAGTTTAGAAATAATGAGAGAGTAATTTATAAGACTGATGGGCAAACTGCAATAACAGGATTATCTGCAGATTCTCAATATTATGTTGAGACTGTTGATGCATCTACTGTTAAACTTTACAATACTGAAGGAGACGCTATATCTGGACTGAATACGGTATCACTCACTTCATTTGGTGTTGGTGTTCATAGAATTCAGTCTTTTGATAAAAAGCAAATTATTTCAAATATTGTAGTTGATAGTTCTGGTTTTGATTATGAGAACAAGGAAAGAAGTGTTTCTGTCACTGGAATCAACACAGCGTTAAATCAAGTAAGAATTGCAAGTCACGGATATAATTCTGGTGAGATTATTAAGTATTCTACATCTGGAACTGCAGTTGATGGAATAACTGAAGACACCTCTTACTATGTTACTGTTATAGATGAAGATAACTTCAAGTTATCTGCAGTTGGTTTAGGAACTACAACAAAATCATTCTATTATGACACCAAACAATACATCAATTTAACTTCAACTGGCTCTGGAACTCATACATTCAATTATGAGCCAATTAGCGTTAATGTTAATGGGAAGATTGGTGTTGCGACTTTTAGTGGGCAAGACTTTAACGCAGTCATTCAACCAGTCTTTAGAGGAGAAATTGATTCTGTTCAAGTAACTGATGGTGGAGTTGGTTATGGCGCATCAACTATCATTGGATATAACAGACAACCACTACTTACAGTTTCTAGTGGTTCTGGAGCAGAATTGCTGCCAATCGTCTATAATGGACAAATTATTGAAGTTCTTGTAACAAACCAAGGAAATGGTTATAATTCTCCACCAGATTTGGTTGTAAATGGAACTGGCAATTATGCAAAACTTACTCCAGTTTTAAATAGTGGCAGAATTGTTGAAGTTAAAATTGAAAGTCCTGGAAGTGGTTATGAAGAAAAGACAACATCAATTGATATCATTGCCAGTGGTTCTGGTGCAATATTTAATGCAGAAATTCAAAAATGGACAGTTAACCTTTTTGAGAAGTATTTCAATGTTATTTCTAGTGATGATGGTATTTTAGCGAATTCTACAAATGAAGATTTTGGTATTCAATATACCAATTTATATGCTCCAAGAAAACTGAGAGAATCCATTTACGGTAAGAGTCAGGATAATCAAGTCAAATATGGAGTTTTTGATCTTCAAAAAATAAGTGAAAATGAAGTGGCATCTCAATACCACTCACCAATCATTGGTTGGGCATATGATGGAAATCCAATTTATGGCCCATATGGATATTCAACCAAATCTGGTGGAACTATTAGGGCGATGGAGTCTGGATATGAGAGGATTGAAAAATCAAATCGCCCATCTCAGTTTGACTTGGGATTCTTTGTTGAAGATTATGAGTTTACTGGTAATGGAGATCTTGATGAGCACAATGGACGTTTTTGCGTAACTCCAGATTATCCAAATGGAACTTATGCATATTTTGCTACAATTAATCCAGGTGCTATAGAAAGTTCTGGCCCATTTGCAAAATATAAAATACCAGTTTTCCCATATTTAATTGGAAATACGTATAAGTCAAAACCAAATGAATTTAACTTTAAGTCAGCATCAAACCAAGTTTCTTATGACTTGAATTCGTCGGAGTGGTTTAGAAATACAACTCCATATTTCTTGAATGAAGACACTGCTCAGTATAACTTCTTATATCAACCAAATAAAGTAAGAACACAATCTGTCAATATTACCAATGTATCAACTGGTTCTATTAATAATATTGGAATTCTTACAGGAGGAACTGGTTATCAAGTAAATGATAAGATTGAATTTGAATCTTCATCTGGACAACAACCAGCAAAGGCAAAAGTTACTAGAATCGGCGGAAAAGTAGTAACAAATATTAGTGTTGCTTCTTCTATAATTTCTAATTTAGAAATAGTTCCATATGATGCAACTGGTTCATATGTTGCATTTGCAAACTCCCCTCACAATTTTAATAATTCTGATTTAGTATCACTTTCTGGATTTAATACTTCTATCAACAGTCTCCAGAGAAGTTTTACAGTTGGTGTATCCACTGAAAGATTCAGTTTGAACACGGGTGTTGGAACTGCAGGAGTAACAGGAATTGTTACCTACTTTGAAGTTGCTGGCCAACTTAGAAATGAACTTCTTGCGGTAAGAGAAAATGATATTCTTCAAATTGAAGATGAAAAAGTAAAAGTATTGAATATTGATATTAAGAATTCTAGAATTAGAGTTCTTAGATCGGTAGAAGGAACTGTTTCTGCTGCTCATACAGCAACTACATTATTGAGTGAAGTATCTAGAAAGTTCACAATTGATTCTTTACCAGAAAATAGAGTAACATTCAACTACAATAGAGAATTATATTTTAATCCAGTTGAAGCACTTGGAATAGGAACTTTGTCTGGAGTTGGAATTGGAACAACAATTTCATTCGCAAATCCAGGAGCAGGACTGACTCAGATATTCATTCCTACTAGAACGATTTATCTTCCAAGTCATGAATTGAATACTGGAGATTTAGTATCATATAATAACAATGATGGACTCTCCATTGAAGTATTATCTGGAGTAACTACTTTTAGAATCGCAAATGATACTCCTCTGTATGTTGCAAAAGTATCCAACGATTTAATTGGTATATCTACATTTAAGGTTGGACTCGGTAGCACTGGAACATTTGTTGGTATTGCAAGTACAACAGCAACCAGTGGGTTACTTTATTTGACTGGTATTGGAACTGGAACAAATCACAGTTTTACAACTGTCAATTCAAATGTTGTTACATGTGAAGCAACTAAGAATATCGTTACTGTAGCGACGGCTTCCACTCATGGATTATCCTTGAAGGACAATATTAATATTGATGTCGTTCCTGGAATTACAACTACAATCACTGTTCAGTATGATGATTACAACAGAAGAATAGTCTTCAATCCAAAATCATTTGTATCTGGTGATGTTGACGTTTCAGAAAATACAATCACTATTAATAATCATGGATTTAATAGTGGAGATAAAGTTATTCATACTTCAACGTCTCCATCTGGTGGACTGGAAGATGAGAAAATTTATTATGTTATTAGATATACAAAAGATAGAATCAAACTTTGCAACAGCAGATACCAATCGCTAAGTTTTAATCCAGAAGTTGTTGATATTTCATCAGCTTCATCCGGAACTATTTCTGCAATCAACCCAGCAATTAATGCATATAGAGGAAACACTGTCAAGTTTGATTTGTCAGATTCTTCATTATCATCTCTGAGTGGTTCTACTCTGTATTCAGCATTTGATATGAATCTCTACACTGATAGAGAACTTACAAGTGTATTTGAATCCAGCAGAAATTCTAGTGCTTTTGAGGTAACTAAAATAGGAACAGTTGGTATCAGCACAAATGCTTCTCTGTCTTTAGTTGTTAATAATACTATTCCAGAAAAATTATACTACAAGTTTACTGTAGTAAATCCAAGTTTTGTTTCAAGCACAAAACAAGAAATTATAATTGATACTGAAGTTTCCGGAAGCAATGAAATTAATGTTGTCAAGAGTTTGTATTCTGGTTCTTTCTCAGTAACCGGACTTGAAACAACTGCTACTTTCACTTACAACTTACCTGAAGTTCCAGAAAGAGATTCTTACTCTTCCACAAATTCAACTACATCTTATACCACCAACTCAACAACAGCGTATGGTGCCATAAGTGATGTTCAAATCACATACAAAGGTTCTGGGTATAAGGATGTAGTTGGCATATCTACAATCGTTGGGGTTTCAACTAATGCAGATAGAAATGGGGCTATTTTGGAACCATCTAGCACATCAATTGGTAGAATACTTTCTAGTGAAATTGATGGAATTGGTTTTGATTATCCTACCGATAAAACACTAAGACCCGTCATCAATCCTCCAGAAATTCTTCAAATTGAACCACTTTCTTCATTCAGAGAAATTGGTATCAGTTCTGCCGGAAACAATTATTCATTAGCACCAAATCTGGTTGTTATTGATGGATTTACTGGAAAGCAAGTCTCCGATGTTGACTTAAGATATGAGCTTGGTGATACAAAAGTAACTATTCTAAAAAATACTTTTGGTATTTACAACACTACACCAAAAATTATTCCAACCAATAATACAAATGGAATAAGAATTAATAACATAAGTTACGATTCTTCAACCAAGGAAGTTACTGTTGGACTGAATACGTCTTTTAGCGACTCAGCACCACTATCTGTTGGAGACAAAGTATTAATTGAAAATATCAGCGTCGGTGTTGGTAGCACTGGATATGGATACAACTCATCTAATTACGGATATTCACTCTTCACTCTTTCTAAGGTTTATATTCCTCTGGGTGGAAGTGTTGGAATTGTTACTTATAGTTTAGATGGATATCTGCCCGAAGGAAAATATCCAGGTAATTTTAGTGCGCTAGAATCATATGGCAAAATTATTCCACAAAAAGATTTCCCAGTCTTTGATGTCAAATTCAAGAAAAATAACTTCATTCTTGGAGAAGAAGTTAAATCTAGTGGTAATGTTGGTAAAGTAGAAAGTTGGAATAATGAAATTGAAATATTAAAAGTTTCCAGTGCAAATGAGTTTAATGTTGATGATTTAGTAATTGGACAAACTTCAAAAACTCAAGGAAATATTAAGAAAAAAATTGACTTTAATGCAGAGATTAAATTATCCTCTTCGTCGATTGTCAAGAAAGGATGGAATAGAGAAACTGGATTCTTAAACTTCAATACAGAAAGAATTCCAGATAATAATTACTATCAAAACTTCTCATATTCACTCAAATCCAAAATTTCTCTTGAAACCTGGGATGATGCAGTAAGTTCTCTGAACCATACTTCAGGCTTCCTAAAGTTCAGCGATTTAATAGTTGAATCTCAAGATGCAGCGTTCCAAGGTGTTTATTCAGACTATCAAGGAAGCACTGTAGATGTTATAGCAGATATTTCCAGGTTCATTGATTTAAATTGCTACCCTTATTTTGATATTGTTACTGAAAATGCACTTAATGGTGACTTTGGAACTATTTCTGATGAAATTTATTTCAGCACAAGAGTTTTAACTGACTATTTTGAATCTTTTGGAAACAGAGTATTAACAATTGATGATATTAGTACTCAATTTAATGATACCCCAAGAACAGAAAGATTCTCCGTTGTCAATAAATTTAATATCAATCAAAGAGTCAAGAAAATCTTTACCCTTGCAAGTGATAGAAGATTTACAGGTGAAAGACAAGCATTATTTGTCACCATACTCCACAATAAATCTCAAGCATTCATTGGACAATATGGTAGGGTTGAAACTGTTTTAGATCTTGGTGGATATGACTTTACAATATCGGGAGATGAGGGTTACCTATTATTCTACCCCACAAAATATGCAGTAAACAATTACAACGTAACTCTTGTAAATTTTGATATTGATAATACTGTTGCTGGAATTGGATCAACAGCTCTTGGCGATACTGCTGTTATTTCTTCTTCTAAGGTTGAGTCAGTATCATCATCTACAGACGTTGTTTCTATTGCATCAACATATAGAACTTCCAAGATTATTCTAGAAATTGATGCAGACAATGGAGTTTTAGAATATGATGAATTGAACGTCATTCATGATGGAACAGATGTTGAGTTGTTAGAATATGGACAACTGACAACTAATCCTTTAGATGAAACTGGAAATTCAGGCCTTGGAACATATAGTGCTTCTATTTCTGGTGGAAATGTAAATATTGCATTTAATCCTATTGCAGGTATTGCATGTACTGTTAATGCCATTACAGTTTCTCTTGCAAGCACAATTAGTGCTGGTACTGGAAGTACTATTAACATTGGAACTGATGATGGATCTGATATTTGTCATATCGAAAGCAAAACCACTTACATTTCTGCTTCTGGTTCTCCAGGAATAAATACGATTTCAACTTACTCTTCATCACTTAGTGCTGCTTACTATATTGTAAGTATTGAAGACACTACAAATAATAGATATGAGATGTCAGAATTGATATCTATTGCAAATGGTGGCAGTAATGTTTACCTGACAGAATATGGAAATGTAACAACTGCTGTTGGACTTGGAACAATTGGAGTAGGAGTTAATGATAGTGGCGATGTAAACCTACACTATACTCCAATTGCAGGAATTGATATTCAGGTTAGAGTTTTCCAAATGTCTCTGCATTTAATTGATGCTGACGATGATAGGGCTGGAGAACTTGATTTAAATAATGCCTCAATTACTGCTGGTTATGGTTTCTATGAAGGAACTGATATTGATATCAAACGAGCATTTGAATTGAGACACAAAGGAAGAGAAATTTTCCTCAGAAACTTTGATGGAAGTGATTCTGATGTTGTTGATGTTACAGAAAATACAATTTTACTTCCAGAACACTTCTTTGTAACTGGAGAAGAGTTGGTTTACTCTTATGGTAGTGATGAAACTTCAATTGGAATTACAACAACATCTGTTTATGCGATTAAGATTAACGATCAAAAGATTAAATTGGCTGCAAGTGCTGCTGATGCACTGAACACCACTCCTGTTCCTATTGATATAACTGGTGTTGGTGTTGGAACTTTCCATACATTAACTGCAAAAAATCAAAATACAAAATGTTTAGTTGCGATTGATAATTATATTCAATCTCCAATTGTTTCAACTTCTGTAACAACTGGACTGTCTACAAATGCCACTAGATCGGCGGCAGTTTTAGGTTTTACTGGAATTACTTCATTCTTTGGGGGTGATTTAATTCAAATTAATGATGAAATTATGAAGATTAATACTGTTGGTTATGGCGGAAGTGCAACTGATATTCTTGTCGATCGTGGATGGATGGGAACTGGCATTGCAACCCATGCACAAAATTCCTTAGTTACTAAAATTGTAGGTAATTACAATATTGTTGACAATACAATCAACTTTATAACTGCACCTAAAGGTGCAATTCCAATTAGCAGCACAACAAATGCTCCTGATGAAAGAGATTGGACTGGAATTACCACATTCTCCACTTTCCAAGGAAGGGTATTTACAAGATCTGGAATAGAAAATTCTTCTGCTGAATCATACGAAACAAACTATATTTTTGATGACATTTCACAAGAATTTGATGCGACTGAAAAAACATTTACATTAAAATCAGATAAAAATAACGTCACGGGATTTAGTACAAATAATGCAGCGATATTAATCAACGGCATTTTCCAAGGCCCAACTGGACAATTGTCAGTAGAGCAGGATTATTCATTGAATGAGTCTACTGGTATTACTAGCATTACTTTTACTGGTACTGCAACTTCTATTGCATACGATCCAAATAATGCATCAATTCCTGTTGGAGGAATTATTGTTTCTGTTGGTTCTACTGGTGGTTTTGGTTATCAACCTCTTGTTTCGGCAGGAGGAACAGCGGTGGTTTCTATTGCTGGAACCATCTCTTCCGTAAGCATTGGCAATAGCGGTTCTGGATATCGTTCTGGTTCTCAGACTGTTAATGTTGGAGTTACTACCCAAAACACTGGAACACCTTCCATTGAGAATATTGGAACAGCAACAATCAGTGGTGGACATATTGTTAGCGTTACAATTACAAATCCTGGTACTGGATATACTTCTTCAAATCCACCAATTGTAATTTTTGATGCCCCACTCTCATATTCAAATATCCCTCTTGTTTATAGTGACGATTCTGCTTCTGGATTTGGAACAGAGGCAACTGTTAATATCGTGGTTGGCCAAGGTTCTAGTGTTATTGATTTTGAAATTCAAAATTCTGGATATCGTTATAGCCAAAGTCAAATTTTGACTGTTCCCATCGGAGGAGCAACAGGAATTCCTACTGATACAACAAAAGTATTTGAAGAATTCCAAATTACAATTGAAAGAACTGAATCCGATAAGTTTACTGGATGGCATTTTGGAGAACTTTTGGTTCTTGATAAAATTGAAAATCAATTTAATGGAACTAAAAAATCATTCACATTAAAAAATAATTCTTCTCCAATCACTATTAGAGCAGCAAAAGGTTCTTCTATTGATGTTCAGTCAACATTGCTCGTTTTCCTGAATGATATTCTTCAAGTCCCAGGTGAAGGTTACTTATTTGTTGGTGGCAGCACCTTAGTGTTCTCAGAGGCACCTAAGGGTCCATCTGCTGATGGTTCATTTGATGGAGATACTTGTAAAATTCTCTTCTATAAGGGAAGTGGTGATGTTGATGTAGTTTTCCGCGATTTACTAGAAACTGTCAAAAAAGGAGATACTCTCCAAATTGACGGTGAGGATGTTAGGTTGGTTGAAGAAATTATTTCCTCTGATACTGTTGGAACAAATGGCTATAATGGAGCGGGGATTGATGAAGATCCAAATAATCAAAGAGTCGTTACTTGGTGTAAGCAAACATCTGATAAAATTGTTAATGGACAGATTGTAAGTAAAGCAAGAGTATTAAATGCTGCTCTTGTAAATCCAACCACTAATATTATTCAACCAGTTGGTGTTGGTTCTACTATTGCTTATGTTGAAAGTGTAAGAACTTTCTTCAATTCTGAAAAAGAAAACAATACTACCCGTAATACTCAGAACATTGTGTTAACCTCACAAGATTCAATTGTTGGGGCTTCAGCAACCGCCGTTGTTTCTGTTGCTGGAACAATCACTTCAATAGTTATTTCTGATGGTGGCGTTGGATATACAACTGCACCAACAGTAACTATTGCAAATCCTGTTGGATACGGAACAACTGCAAGAGCAACGGCAACTGCAACTCTTACTGGTGATTCTGTCTCTTCAATTACAGTTTCTACTCCAGGAACTGCATACACAAATACAAACCCACCTGTTGTTCTTATTGAGATTCCACAAACCATTTATGAAAATAACACTTCAGATTCTTACACTGGAGATTTTGGCATTATCGTTGGTGTAACATCTACATCTGTTGGCGTTGCATCTACTGGATTTGTTCTTGATTTGTTTATTCCAATTAATTCTTACTTGAGAGATACTACCATTGTTAGCACTGCTACAACCATTAGTGGTATCCAAACTGGCGATTATTTCGTTGTCAAAGATAGTAATGTTGGAAGTGGAGTTACTTCTCTTTATCAAGACAATACTGTTCTGGGAATTACTACACAATTCTTGGATTGTGTATATGAAGTGGCTGCCGTTTCAACTGCAACAACATCTGTTGCTGGTGTTGGTGTTACTTACATTAGACGAGTAACCGTTAGTGTTAGTGATTTGGGTAATATTTCTGGAATCGGAGCAACCGAATTCTATGGAGAGTATTCGTGGGGAATGGTTGACTTGGGAGCCAGAACCTCACCACAGACATTTAATTCATATACTTCGAATGGTTCTGCTGGAATTTCAACATCGGCAACCTTGACTAGAGTACAACCTTTGAAATTGTCTGATTATAGTTAAATAAATAAATAAAAACCATTTAGAAATGTCAGCAATTATAACTGATCAACTTCGTATATTGAATGCGAAAGAATTCGTTGCTAGTGTGGCTTCCACTAGCAACTCTTATTATAGTTTTGTTGGATTACCTAATGCAACTGAAGTAAGTTCTACATGGGACACGGATCCACCAGATCCTAGAGATAATTTTGATGAGGAGAACAATTATTGGGACACAATGGTTGCTCTCAAAAAAATTAATGAATCAGATATTAAACAAGTTGTTAGAAAGGTAACTTGGCAATCTGGTGTCACCTATGACATGTATAGGCATGACATTAAAGCAACAAATCCATCAAGACCTTCAAATGCAATTAGTTTATATGATGCAAACTATTACGTAGTCAATTCTGACTATAGAGTTTATATTTGTCTTCAAAATGGAACCAATCCAGAAAATCCATCTGGAAAAGCATCACTTGATGAACCAACGTTCACTGACTTAGAACCAAGAGAAGCAGGAACAAGTGGTGATGGATATTTATGGAAATATCTTTATACTATTAGCCCAAGTGATATTACTAAGTTTGATTCTACAAACTTTATGCCAGTTCCCGCTAACTGGGAAACCAGCACTACTAATGCATCAGTTAGAACCAATGCATCAACTAGCGGACAACTCAAAATTGTAACAATTACTAATAGGGGAGTTGGAGTTGGAACTGCAGGAAGGACATATACAAGAATTCCAATTAAAGGTGATGGAACTGGAGCGGAAGCAACAGTTGTAATCAATAGCAACTCAAAAGTTGAATCTATTACAATTTCATCAGGTGGTTCTGGATACACTTATGGAACCGTAGATCTTGCTGGCGGTGGAGCTCCAACTGGTTCCACAAGTCCTGTATTTAATGTTATTATTCCTCCTCAAGGTGGACATGGTGCAGACATTTACAGAGAACTTGGCGCAAGAAATACATTAATCTATTCTAGAATTGAGAATGATACCGAAAATCCAGATTTTATAACTGGAAACCAAATTTCCAGAATTGGAATCATTCGGAATCCAAATGCATACAATTCCACAGAAAATCTTTCTCTAGATAAAGCAAGTGCGGTTTATGCTCTCAAATTAACAGGTACTGGATACAGTTCAACTACATTTGACGCAGACGCATTTGTTACACAAACAGTCGGAGTTGGTTCAACTGCAGTCGGCAGAGTTATTTCTTATGATGCTACGACGGGTATATTGAAGTATTGGCAAGATAGATCACTTGCAGGATTCAATACTGATGGAACGCAAAATACCTCACCCACATATGGATTTAGGTTGCAACGTTTTACCGCAACTCCTGGTTCTGGTGGTTCTATAAACATTCTTGGTGGTTCTACAACTTTGGCAATTCAGACATCCTTCACAGGTGTCTCAACCGTAATAAATAGTAGGACATATTACCTTGGCCAATCATTTACGCAAGGAGTTGCTCAACCAGAAGTTGAAAAATATTCTGGAAATATTATTTACGTAGATAATCGTCCATCGATCACAAGATCAATAAATCAAAAAGAAGATATCAAAGTCATTTTGCAGTTCTAAAGAATTATGTCTCAGGAAACGAATCTCAACGTAGCACCATATTTTGACGATTTTGATGCAAATAATGACTATTATAAAGTATTATTCAAACCAGGGTACCCTGTTCAGGCAAGAGAATTAACTACTCTTCAGTCAATATTACAAAACCAAATTGAAAAATTTGGACAGCACTTTTTTAAAGAGGGTGCAAAGGTTATTCCTGGAAATACTGCATATATTGCACAATATCCTGCAATTCAGATAGAAAACAGTTATCTTGGAATTCCAGTTTCTGACTATATCAATCAACTTATTGGTGCAAAAATTACTGGACAAACATCTGGAGTAACTGCAGTCGTAAATAAAGTTATTCTTTCAGATGAGTCCGAAAGAGGAAATACTACTCTTTATATAAGTTATCTTGGTTCAAATTCGTCAGATAATTCTACTGTCCAGTTCTCGAATGGTGAGAATTTAACCTCTAACGTTACAATTTCATCAGCAAACACTATCGTCGCTGTTGGAGAACCATTTGCAACCACCATAGCGACAGATTCGAATGCTATTGGTTCTGCATTTTCTATCTCAAATGGAATTTATTTTTGTAGAGGACAATTTTTAAATGTAAGTGATGAGACTATTATTCTTGATCAGTATTCAGATACTCCAAGTTACAGAATAGGACTTTTACTCACTGAAGAGATTGTTAATGCTGATATTGATCCATCACTAAATGATAATTCTAAGGGATTTAATAACTATTCTGCTCCAGGAGCAGATAGATTAAAAATTACATCATCTCTGTTTAAAAAAGAACTGACTGATTTTGATGACAATGGATTTATTGAACTTGCCACAATTAATAATGGTGTTTTAAGATCTCAAAATAAAACAACTGAATACAATGTTATTGAGAGTGAATTAGCAAGAAGAACATATGCAGAATCTGGAGATTACTATGTAACTCCTTTTGATTTAACAGTCAAAGAATCTTTAAATGACAATATTGGCAATAGAGGCGTATTTAATGCCAACCAACAAACTTATGGAGGTTCAAGTCCTTCTGAAGATTTAGCATTATATCAAGTTTCGCCAGGAAAAGCCTTTGTTAAGGGGTATGAAGTTGAAACTATTAGTCCAACATTTTTGGATGTTCCAAAAACAAGAACTCTTAAAGTATTAAACAATCAAGCAGTCAATTATCAAACTGGATCTACTCTTAAACTCAATAGAGTTTATGGTTCACCAACTATTGGAATCGGAAACACTTATATTCTCAGTTTAAGAGACTCTAGAGTTGGCGAAACTCAAACCAATTCTCCTGGAAAAGAAATTGGTTTAGCTAGAGTTTATGATTTCAAATTAGAATCTGGCTCATACAACGCCGCTAATTTAAATTTAAATGAGTGGAACATTTCTTTGTATGATGTTCAGACATTCTCTGAAATCACTTTAAACGAACCAATCACACTGTCTACTCCAACCTTTGTTAAGGGCAAGTATAGTGGTGCGACTGCTTTCTTAAGTACATCAGTAACAGCATCAACAGGACTTACATTATATGATAGAAAGGGTGACTTTATAAAGAATGAACCATTTATTTTTAATGGTATCGAAAATACTAGAGTTGCGACTGCAGTAACGACTTATGGAATTTCTGATGTTAAGTCTGTTGCAGCCGCGGCAGGAGTAGGAGCAACATTTACTGCAGATACAATTCAATCCGATTTACTTAATGTTGGCGTATCTTCGATTGGAGCAGTTGATGGTGCTACTGGAATTAGTGTAATTTCTAGCACAAATCCACAATTCCCAGGAAAAATTAAAGTTGGAAATATTCTCAAATTCAGCAATCAAACATCATCAGATCCAGTCCTTGCTTCTGTTGTTAGTGTTGGTTCGTCACTCATTTCTGTAAGTGGAGTCACAACCGTAACTGGTATTTGTGATGGAAAACTTCCAGCATCTGCATTATCAGTTTCTGATTTAAAAGTTGTAGCAACAAAACTTGAAGGTTCTGTAGATAATTCTTTCTATACAAAACTTCCAAAAGATAATATTGCAGAAGTTGATTTAACAGACGCATCTTTGACAGTCAGAAAGTCATATTCTGTTAATATTTCTGGAAATCAATTATCTGTGGCAGTCAGTGCTGGGGAAAATGAAACTTTCTTGCCATTTGAACCAGAAAGATATAAATTAATCAAAAAAGATGGTACGATTGAAGTTTTAACTTCTGACAAACTATCTTTCAATGCATCTTCAACTCAACTGCAGATTTATAATCTGAGTTCTGGTAATGACGATGCCACTCTGGTTGCAACTTTAACCAAGATTAAACCAAAATCTAAGATTAAACTAAAGAATAGAGTTAATAGTATAGTCGTAGATAAATCAAAACTTGAGGCATCTGGAATTGGCGCAACAACTCTAAATGATGGACTTTCATATGGCAATTATGCGTATGGAACTAGGGTTCAAGACGAAAAAATCTCTTTGAATGTTCCAGATGTTGTAAACATTCATGGAATTTTTGAATCGGTAGATACTTCTAATGCATCTGCACCAACTTTCATACTTTCTTCGATTACAGGCCCAACTGGAAAAACTTCCGATATTATAATTGGAGAAAAAATCACTGGAAGAGATACTGGAGCAGTTGCAATCTGTGCGGAGAGATTAACAGATTCCAAGATAGCATTCATTGGCAAAAATAATAAAAACTTTAGAGAAGGTGAAGTTGTAGTATTTGCAGAATCCAATATTCAAGCAATCATTACAACAATTGATACGCCAAGTATCAATGTATCTTCAAATTATTCATTTGCTAGCGGACAAAATTCTGCTTTCTATGACTATGGTTATATTTCTAAGAAATCTAACGTAAAAGCACCAAATAGAAAACTGAAAGTTTACTTTGAAAGTGGTTATTACCAATCAACAGATGATGGCGATATTACAACAGTAAACTCATATGATGCATTTGATTATGCTAATGATATTCAAACAGTAAATTATGTAAGAAACACTGATATTATTGACATCAGACCTAGAGTTTCTTCTTATACAGTTTCAGAAAATTCAAGATCTCCATTTGAATTTTATGGAAGAACCTTTACTGGTTCTGGAGATTCTGCTGCTAATATTCTGGCATCAAATGAGTCTATTGTCACAAACTTCTCATTCTATCTTGGAAGAATTGACAGAGTTTATTTGACTAAGGACGGCAAGTTCCAAATTAAGTATGGAACACCAGCAGAAAAACCAGAAAAGCCTGTTTCTATTGACGATTCACTGGAAATTGCAACAGTTTCGTTGCCTCCATATCTCTATGATGTATCACAAGCATCTATTAGTTTCTTGGATCACAAGAGATATAGAATGGTTGACATCAAGAATCTTGAAAATAGAATCAGATCTCTTGAGTATTACACTTCATTGTCTCTTCTTGAAGCAAATACTTCAAACTTGTTCATTCCAGATTCAACCGGACTCAATAGATTCAAATCTGGATTCTTTGTTGACAACTTCACATCATTCTTAGCACAAGAAGAAAGTGCTAGATTTAATAATAGTATTGACATTGCCAATAAGGTATTGAGACCTCAGCATCACACCGATTCTATCGATTTAATTGCTGGCCCAGTTCAAAATGTAGATCCAAACGCAGATATTTCTTTCACAACTCCAGAAGGTTCAAATATTACCAAAACTGGTGATGTTATTACACTTGATTACACCGAAATTGAGTGGTTAAAGCAAACTTTTGCTACTAGAACAGAAAGTGTAACCCCCTTCATCATCAGTTTCTGGGAAGGTTCTATGGAACTTACCCCAACCACCGATACTTGGATTGATACTGCAAGATTGCAACCAAAGATTATTAATGTTGAAGGTAATTATGCACAAACTCTTGAGATTGCATCTAGAACTCTTGACGTGGATCCACAAACTGGTTTTGCACCAACAATTTGGAACTCTTGGGAAACAAATTGGACTGGCCAGGAAATAGTTGAATCTACAAGAACAAGAACGGAAACAACAAGAAGAAGAACTACTAATGTTATTCAAGATACATTACGTGAAGTTAGAAACACTGGTGTAGAAACTAGAACTGGAATACGTTCAATTGTTACAGAGCAGTTTGATAATACTTCTACTGGAGATAGAGTTGTAAGCAGAAACTTGATTTCATTCATGAGATCAAGAAATGTTCAATTTATCTCCAAGAGAATAAAACCATCTACCCAGATGTATGCTTTCTTTGATGGTGTTGATGTCACGAAATATTGTGTTCCAAAACTTCTTGAAATCAATATGATTTCTGGTGTTTTTGAGGTTGGAGAAACTGTTATTGGAAGAACAAGGCCAATTGGTTCTCTTCCTTTAGATACTAGAAATACTGACGCTAGAATTACCTTTAGAGTTGCTACATCAAACCATAAAGAAGGCCCATACAATTCACCTACCACAAGATTTGCAACAAGTCCATATACTGGACAATTATTATCTTCAACATATTCATCCACATCACCAATTCTGAACGTAGATACTTTCTCGTTATCAAATCAACCTGAAGGTAATTTCTCTGGATACGCTGAAACCGGAATGATTCTTGTTGGACAAACAAGTGGTGCTCAAGCAACAATTTCTGACGTAAAACTTGTTTCAGATATTACTTCAACGCTTATTGGAAGCTTCTTTATTCCAAATCCAAACAATAGTGCAAATCCAAGATTTGAAACTGGAAACAAGGTATTTACTCTTGTCAATAATCCAGATAATAATCAAAATTCGGCATCAACTATTGCAGAAGAAGGATTTATTTCATCTGGTACATTAGAAACCGTCCAAGAAGACATTGTTTCTGTCAGAAATGCTAGAATTGAGAACAACAGAGAATTTGAAGAAAGAGTCTCTTCAAGAACTACTGGAACTCAAGTAGTTTCTTCGAATGTTATTTCTTCAACCACAAGACGTAGACGTAGAAGAATAGATCCTCTTGCACAATCATTCTATGTTGATGATGAAACCGGTTTATTCTTAACCAAGTGTGATGTATTCTTTGCTTCTAAGGATGACATGGATATTCCTGTCATCATGCAGTTGAGAACAATGGAATTAGGACTTCCAACTCAAAAGGTAATTCCTTTCTCGGAAGTTATTTTAGATCCTTCAGATATTAATGTTTCTGAAAATGGTTCAACTGCAACATCATTTACATTTAAGTCCCCCGTTTATCTTGAAGGTGGGAAAGAGTATGCTATTTGCTTATTGTCACTTTCTACCAAGTATAGCGCTTACATTTCAAGAGTTGGCGAAACTGATTTAGTCACACAAACATTTATTTCAAATCAACCATATCTTGGCTCTCTGTTCAAGTCTCAAAATGCATCTACTTGGGAACCAAGTCAGTGGGAAGATCTCAAGTTTACTCTCTATAGAGCAGACTTCGTTTCTAATGGCTCAGTTGAATTCTATAATCCAGAGTTATCTGAAGGAAATGGCGAAATTGCAAAACTTCTTCCCAATACTTTAAATCTCAATTCCAGAGAGATTAGAATTGGAATCAATTCAACTCTTCAAGATGATAGTTTGACTTTAGGAAATACTGTTCTTCAACAAGGAACAAATGCAACTGGAGATTATTTTGGAAGTGCTGGTATTGCAACTGGAACTCTGAACGTTATCAATTCGGGTATTGGATATACTCCAGCATCTGGCTCATTACTGTTCAGCAGTGTTCCTCTTACCACAGTTACTGGAAATGGTAGAGATGCAAAAGCAGATATTACTATCAATAACGGAGTCGCTGTAGCCGCAACAATTACAGAATCTGGAACTGGTTATGTTATTGGTGATGTTCTTGGAATTGGAACTATTGGAGATAATTCTCTTGGACTTGGCGCAAGACTTTCTGTTGTTTCTATTGCAAACACCAGTGAACTTGTTCTTCATAATGTTCAGGGCGATTTCGTAGTTTCGGGAGTTGGAAATACAGTTCAATACATTAATAATTCTGGACTTACAACTACACTGAACAGTGCATCTGGCGGTAATGTTCAGATTTCCGAAATTGAAGTTGATAATGATGGTTTACACATCGTTGTAAATCATAAAAATCATGGAATGTATTTTAATGCCAACTATGTAACTATTTCTGATGTAGAATCTGATATTATTCCTACAAAACTGGCAGAATCTTATAATTCTACTTCAACTTCGCCAATTGTCGTTGATAGTAATGCCAACTTCTCAACCTTTGAGAATGTAGGAGTTGGAACAACAAATCTTGGATATATTCAAATTGGCGATGAAATTATTTCTTATAGTTCTATCAGTGGTTCAACTATTGGTGGTGAAATTGCAAGAGGAGTTGACTCTACTCTTTCCAAGAACTATCCAGCAGGAACTCCAGTTTACAAGTATGAACTTGGTGGTGTATCTCTGAGAAGAATTAACAAAACTCACAACTTAGAGAATGTAACAGTTGCAAATCCAATTACATTTGATTCATACAACGTTAAGTTGGATATGGGTTCAAGTGGAGTTGGAAGAACTACTGGAACAAGTTTCCCCAAGCTTTACATGGGACAAACTAAATTTGCTGGTGGAAATTCAATCAAGGCTACTCAGAACATTCCATTTGAAATTATTACTCCAGTTGTTCAGAATTTGACAGTTCAGGGAACATCTATTAACGCTGAAGTTAGAACTATAAGTGCTTCAAGCATCAGTGGTAGTGAAATTCCATATCTTAATCAGGGATTTGAACCTATTTCTCTCAATAAGACAAATTACTTGACAAGTCCAAGAATTATTGCATCCAAGATTAATGAAACTAATAAACTGAGCACACTTTCTGGAAATAAATCCATGAACTTGAGAATCAACCTTAATAGTGTTGATTCAAGAATAAGTCCAGTCATTGACACTCAGAGAATAAGTACAATTCTTACATCAAATAGAGTTAACAGCGTTGTAACTAACTATGTAACTGATAATAGAGTAAATAGCATCTCTGAAGATCCAACTGCTTTCCAATATCTCTCTAAAGAGATTAATTTGGAAAACCCCGCTTCCTCTATTAAGATTTTGGTTAATGCTCATGTAAATCTGTATTCTAATATCAGAGCATTTTATGCTATCAGCGAAACTGATAACTTTGAACCAATTTATGTTCCTTTCCCAGGTTATAACAACATTGACGATAGAGGACAAGTTATTGATGTTGCTAATAATGATGGACTACCAGATGTTTATCATGAACCAATTCAGAATGTAGGATTCTCTCCTGATGAAATTGGTTATAGAGAATATACATTCACCGCAGATGAGCTTTCATCATTCAAAGCATACAGAATCAAAATTGTCATGACTTCAACCAGTCAAGCATATGTTCCAAGAATGAAGGATTTGAGAGTTATCGCACTTGCTTGATATGGAACATTTGAAAGTTGAGGGACATACTCATCTTTATAGAGATCCAAAAACCAATTCTATAGTTAATAAAAACATGGCAGAATATCGAGAGTATGTCTCTAGAAGAGATATGAAATCTGAAGAAAAGCAACAAATACAGAATCTTGAATCTGATGTTGCCAATATGAAAGACGATATTAGCGAAATTAAAAACTTATTACGAATTTTGGTTTCAGAAGCACCATAAATATTTTCATAGAGGTATTCCGTAAATGGCACAACCATCTACTAGACAAGAGTTAATAGATTATTGTAAAAGAAAACTGGGCGCTCCAGTTCTAGAGATTAACGTTGCTGATGAGCAAATTGATGATCTTGTAGATGATGCCATTCAGTTTTTTCAAGAGAGACACTTTGATGGTGTCACTCAGATGTTTTTGAAATATCAAGTAACACAAGCAGATATTGATAGAGGAAGAGCTCCAAATAATACAAATGTTGGAATTGTAACAACAACTGCATCTGCAACTATTGATGGAGCAAATGTAGATTTTAACTGGAAAGAAAATAGCAATTATCTTCAAGTTCCTCCAGCAGTGATTGGAGTTCAAAAGATATTTCACTTTGATGGTTCAAACACTGTAACAAATAATATGTTCAGTGTTAAGTATCAACTATTTTTGAATGATATTTACTATTGGGGTTCTACTGAACTTCTCACATATGCAATGACAAAAACATATCTTGAAGATATTGATTTCTTATTAACCACAGAGAAGCAAATAAGATTTAATCAAAGACAGGATAGATTATATCTTGATATTGATTGGGGTAGTTTGACTGTAGGCGATTATCTCATCATGGATTGTTATAGAGCATTAAATCCAAATGATTATGCTAGAGTTTGGAATGATTCCTTCTTAAAGCCATATCTGACTTCGCTAATCAAACGTCAATGGGGACAAAACTTAATTAAATTCCAAGGAGTAAAACTTCCAGGAGGAGTAGAACTTAATGGAAGGCAAATCTATGATGATGCACAAAAGGAAATTGATATGATTATGGAAAAGATGTCAAACACATATGAACTTCCTCCTCTTGACATGATAGGATAATGCTTAATCCATTTTTTCTTCAAGGTTCACAGACTGAACAAAGTCTTATTCAAGACTTAATCAACGAGCAGTTGAGAATGTATGGTGTTGAAGTATATTATTTGCCAAGAAAATATATAACAAAAAATACAATAATACAAGAAGTTATTGAATCAAAATTTGATAGTGCATATCCAATTGAAGCATATGTCAATAATTATGAAGGTTATGGAGACAATACGCAATTACTATCAAAGTTTGGAATACAAGCAACTAATGAAATTAATTTAATAATCTCTCAAGAGAGATTTGAAAATTATATAACACCATTAACTAAAAGTTTACCAAATATTGAATTAGCGACTCGTCCAAAAGAAGGCGATTTGATATATTTTCCTCTTGGAGATAGACTTTTTGAAATTAAATTTGTTGAGCATGAAAAACCATTTTATCAGTTGCAAAAAAATTATGTTTATGATCTGAGATGCGAACTCTTTCGTTATGAAGATGAAGTTATTGATACTGAAGTTGATGAAATTGATGATAATACTATAACTGAAGGAAATATTCAATCTCTGACATTTGTTTCTATTGGAGCTGCAGTAACTGCTACAGCATCTGTTGTTGGTATCTGCACTGTTGGTGGCGTTATGTCTGTTACAATGACAAGCAGAGGAGAAAAATACCGCATTCCTCCAGCAGTTGCTTTCTCAATATCTCCATCTGGTTCAAGTTATACTGCTGCTGGTATTGCAACTTTAATTAGCAATTTGACTAATTGTGATGGAACTCAGATTGGAAGTAAAGTTCAGGGAGTTGAAATTACAAATCCTGGATGTGGATATACAGTCGCTCCAGGAATTGTATTGGTAGGATATTCTACTGATCCTGGTGTAGGTGCTGCAGCTACAACTAGAATTGGTAATGGTGTTCTTGGAATTGTATCAATAACCAACGGGGGTGGAGGATATGTAAATCCCCCACTAGTCACATTCAGCAGTCCAGGTATTGGCACAACTGCGACTGGTGTTGCCATAGTCTCTGCTGCAGGAACAATTACTGCAATTAGATATACCAATGCTGGTGCTGGATATACTGTCGCTCCTACTGTAACTATTGCACCACCCACAGGCATTGGAGCAACTATTGGCATTGGAACGTTTATTCATAATGAGATTGTTACTGGAACAATAAGCGGAGCAACTGCAAGAGTCAAATCTTGGACAAGAAGTACAGGAGTTCTTACGATTACAAATGTTACCGCAGACTTTACTCCTGGAGAAACGGTTCATGGTGCCGAAAGTGGAGCATTATATAAACTTACATCTAAAGAAGAATATAATACAATAGGCGAATTCCCAGATAATGATAATATTGAAGTGGAAGCCGACAAGATACTTGATTTTACAGAAACAAATCCTTTCGGAACTCCATAACATAAATAATAATTAACGGTTAGTAGAATTAAAGTAGGTAATGTTATGTTTGAATATTTTTATCACGAAATCTTAAGAAAAACAATTATTACTTTCGGTACTCTTTTTAACAACATTGAAATTAAACATACTAATTCTTCAGATTCTACTATAGAGATTATTAAGGTTCCATTAGCATATGGACCAACACAGAAGTTTCTAGCAAGGTTAGAACAATCTCCAAATTTGAGTAAAGGAACTCAAATCTCTTTACCTAGAATGTCATTTGAATTTACTGGGTTACAATATGATGCTTCTAGAAAGGTAACAACAACTCAAACTTTTATAACAACCAATCCAAACGACAAGACAGAAGTCAGAAAAGCATACATGCCTGTTCCATATAACATGGCATTTGAACTTACAATATATACAAAATTAAATGATGATATGCTCCAAATCGTTGAGCAAATTTTGCCATATTTTCAACCATCATTTAATTTGACTGTTGACTTAGCAGAATCTATTGGTGAAAAGAGAGATATTCCTGTTGTAATTGAAAACATTTCAATGCAAGATGATTATGAAGGAGATTTCACAACTAGAAGATCTCTTTATTATACAATTAGATTTACTGCAAAAACATATCTATTTGGCCCAATTGCATCTGGAGTATCCAAAGATCTTATCAAAAAAGTTCAAATTGGTTATATTGCGGGAGACACTACAAATACTCCAACAAGAGATATTACATACTCTGTTGTTCCTAGAGCAATTAAAGATTATACAGGAGATGCAATTACAACTTTATCCCAAGATATCGGGACAACATCAAAATACATTGAAGTTGCAGATACTTCGGGAATATCAGATGCAAGTTATCTCACTATTGACAATGAGCAGGTTTATGTTCTTGAAATTATATCAGGAACAAAACTTAAAGTTGAAAGAGGAAAAGATGGCACTCCCAAAGAATCTCATGTTTCAGGAACCGATATTCATCTAATCAACGATGCAGATGATGCATTAATAGAAATTGGAGATGATTTTGGTTTTGATGGTAGTACTTTCTGATAAGTTATGAAAATGACAAAAAAGTTTGACGAATTAAACAATACTTTTAATGTTGATGGTGAACTAGTATCAACAGAGATTGAGAAGCATACTGAAGTTGAAGTACAAAAATCACAAAATACTGATATCCAAAAAGATTATGAATATACAAGAGGAAATCTTTATTCTTTGATTGAAAAGGGACAAGAGGCAATTAATGGTATCCTTGAACTTGCACAAGAGAGTGAAATGCCAAGAGCATATGAAGTTGCTGGACAATTAATTAAAAATGTTGCTGATGCTACAGACAAGTTAATGGAGTTGCAGAAAAAACTCAAAGATGTGGAAGAAGAAAAGCAAGCAAAAGGCCCATCTACAGTCAATAATGCTCTTTTTGTTGGTTCTACTGCAGATTTAGCAAAATTATTAAAGTCAAAAGACTTTGGTGGTGATAAATAGTTAAAAAAGACAGATGGCAGCCAATCCAGTCATTAATATATCAATTCCTCAGGGTGCTGATTTTTCAGAAACTTTTGTTTCCACTGAAAATGATGGTTCATTATCAAACCTTGCCGGATATTCTGGTGCTGCTAAAATGAAAAAGCATCCTGGTGCAACAACATCAACATCGTTTTCAGTTTCTATTACTGCAGCGATTGGTGAAGTTACTATTACATTACCAGCATCATCAACAACTAGTTTGGAACCTGGACGATATTATTATGATGTAAGATTAACATCTGGAAGTGGTGCAGTATCAAGGTTAGTGGAAGGAATGGCACTTGTAACAGCAGGCATTACGACTTAAGACAGATGGCTGTAGTCAAAAAAGTACAATTTATTTCTAATGTAGTTGCAAAGAAAGCAGTAACAACAAAAAAAGTGCAATCTGCCAGACAACCATCTATTATTCAAGAGATGGGTGATACTGCATTTGGAACATTAGATGCTACAAAAGATGGACTTTTAGTTTCATATGATAGTACAACAGATAAATTTGTTCTAGTTACTGCAGACCAAGTTTTATCAACATCATCAGAAGATAATGATTTACCTGATGATTTCATCACACAATTAGAACAAGAATTAGATTTGGGTGCAATTCAGATTGATAATATTGATGGAGGTACTTTTTAATGCCTACAAGATTACGGGATTTAACAGATACTGATTTACAAAATCTGGATAGCACAAAAAACAAATATGTAATGAGATATAGTGCATCAGCAGATAAATTTGTTCTAGTTACTGCAGACCAAGTTTTATCAACATCATCAGAAGATAATGACTTACCTGATGATTTCGTAACACAAGTAGAACAAGAAGTTGATATAAACAATATTGTATTTGGTATTGATGGAGGAACATTTTAATCAATAAATAATAATAAGTAATAATAGATAGAAATGGCTTCTCCCGTAATTCAGTTTAAAAGGGGTGCCTTTGCTAATCTTCCTGGTCTTCAGGCAGGTGAACCCGCACTCACTACCGACACCTATGAACTTTATGTCGGTATCAACAGTAGCACAGAAGGTAATAAGTTCTTTGGTTCACACCGTTATTGGACAAGAGAAGCAACTTCAACTGGTAGTGGAGTAAATCTAGTTGAAGGAACTTCTAATGGTTCTTCTTATATTACTCTGAAATCACCAGATAGTCTTGCTGGAATTGTTACATATACATTACCAGGAACTGATGGATCTAGTGGCAATGTTCTGATTACTGATGGAAACGGGAATCTTTCGTTCAGTTCTCCTGCAGCATCATCATTTACAATTGCTGCAGATACTGGTTCTAATGATACATTTAATACAGGTGAAACTTTAACATTTGAAGGTGGAGAAGGTGTAGATACAACTGTTTCTAATAATAAGATTACAATTGCTGCAGAGATTGCATCTTCCAGTAATGCTGGTGTTGCATCTTTTAGTGCATCATATTTTACAGTTAGTGGTGGTGATGTTTCTATAGGTGATGCTGCTGCTGATGGTTCAACAAAGGGTATTGCAGCATTTGATGCGGACGATTTTGATTCATCCTCCGGTGTAATTTCTCTTGGAGATAGTGCCAATGGAGCGGTTCTTGCAATTAATGGCACCGCAAGTGAAATTGAGGTTTCCAGAACTAACGGAACAGTAACCGTAGGTCTTCCTGATAATGTATCAATTGCAGGAACATTAACTGTTGATAGAATTGATGTAAATCAAATCTCTCCTGATGGTTCTGATTTTGGTGCAACTGATTATGTACCAGTAGCAAATGGTTCTGGTGGATGGAGTTGGCAACCAGTTACTTCTGCTGGTGCAGGTGTATTGGATGGTATTTCAGTTAGTGATACAAATGGAACTGTAGGAACTGCAGGAAGCATCACCAACATTAAGTTCACTGATAATCTAGTAGTAACTGGTACTGCTGGCGGAAATATTGCAACTGTTAGTGTTTCAAGCACACCTACATTTACAAGTGTAGTATTTGGTTCAGGAACTGCAATTACATCTGTTGACACAGACCTTTCTTCAGTTTCTGCTTCAGATGACACTCTTGCATCAGCAAAGTCAATTAAAGCATATGTTGATGCACAAGATGCAAATATTGCTTCAGATACATTAACATTTACAAATAAAACATTTAATGCAAATGGAACTGGCAACTCACTATCAAACGTAGAAGTTGCTGATTTTGCTGCTTCTGCAATCGTAACAGAGGGTGAAGGTATTGCATCAAATGATAACGACACCACACTTCCTACATCCGCAGCAGTTAAGGATTATACCGATACTGCAATTGCTGCTGTTGACTTAACAATCACAACTGCTGAAGGAACTAATGGAACTGGTGGTGGTGGAGGTTCAGTAGCAACCAGTCAAACAATGACGTTTGCTGGAACTACGAATGAAATTGATGTAACAGTTGCTGGCCAAAGTATTACTTATGGACTTCCAAATGATGTTACGATTGGAAATGACTTAACTGTCAGTGGAAACCTTTATGTTAATGGTTCCACAACACAAGTTAATACTTCTTCAATGACTGTTGAAGATAGAACTATTGAACTTGGTATTGTAAATGGTTCTGCACCATCTACAACAACCACTTGGGACTTGGGTGTTCTCTTCAACTACTATCAAACTTCCGCAAAGAAAGCAGCGGTTGCTTGGGAACAAGGAGATTCAAGATTTAAGTTTGCTTCTGAGATTTCTGATGGTGGTGGTACTGACAACAATAGTCCACAAATTACTTTCACTGCTTTTGCTCCAATTGAAATCGGAGCACTATGGGTAAATGATTGTGCAGGTCAGTCGCAAGTTATTTCTTGTACAGGAACTACAAGAAATCTAGAGAACATCACTATTGACGCTGGAACTTTTTGAGGTTGATTAAATAAGTCCTAAATACACCTAGGAAACTGGGTGTATTTTTTTATGTCTGAAGAAGATTTGAAATTGGTTCTTTCAAAGTATCAACAGAAAACTTTTGAGTTGTTGAATCAGAATATTGTATTAGAAACTCAAGTAGAAAAACTCAATGCAACTGTTCAGTCCTTAAGTAATGAACTTGAGAAGTTAAAAAAACCTAAAAGAGGAACAAAGGCAGAAGGAGATTTTGAATAATGGCATTGGGGCACGGACCAAAAGTAGTTACTGATGGATTAGTATTAGCACTTGATGCAGCAGACAGAAACTCATATCCTGGTTCTGGTACTACTTGGACTGATTTGAGTGGGAACGGAAATAATGCAACAATATCAGGTGCAGTTTACAACTCTTTGGGTGGTGGATGTTTTGATTTTGATGGGACAGACGATTTTGCTGAAGCACCAGATAGTCCAACATTAGATATGGAAACTGCTTGGAGTATTGAATCTTGGTGTAGGAGAGAGGGTGGAGCACCAGCAGGACAAACTCTTGCAAAAATAATTTCAAAATGGGAAAATTATTTTCTTGCCGTAGATTTTAATAATGGTGCTGATATATATGGTTGTGTTGGCACTGGTAATGGACATACTTGCTTAGCAGGTGGAGCAGAAAGAAATAATGAACTTCCACTTAATACTTGGGCACACTTGATGGTTACATATAGTGAATCATCAGGAACAGCAAGAATTTATTATAATGGAACTCAAATTGAATCTTGGGCAGCAGCATCAACTGCTAGTAGCAATAATCCTCTATGTATTGGTTCTGGTGGAACTGGAACTATAGCAGCAACTCAATATTTTAATGGAAAAATATCAGTTGCTAAAGTTTATAATAGAGGACTATCAACATCAGAAGTCCAACAAAACTTCAATGCAACCCGTTCAAGGTTCGGAATCTAAATACTTACAAAACAAATAAGACAATGTACGAAAATAGAAGCTTCGCAATCTTCTCCACAACAGAAATTAATCAGGTTGATTTCTCATTAGTCTGTGAGACTTCTGCTGATACTCTATGCAAATCAGTAGATGAAACCAAGACCTTTGTGAAATGGGATGGAGAACAACCAGATTTTGTTTCAGAACTCACAACACTTGAAGGACCTTATACTTACTCAGAGATTTTAGATATTCTTTCCACACCTGAATGGTCAGCACCTATGGAGGAAATGGTCTGATGGGTGCTTATGCTGGACCTGATATTAGTGAGGATGGATTAGTATTAGCACTTGATGCTGGTGATACTAACTCTTATCCTGGTTCTGGAACCACTTGGACTGATTTGAGTGGTAATGGAAATAATGGAACTCTAAGAAATGGACCGACTTATAGTGATAGTTCTATTCTTTTTGATGGATCGGATGATTATGTTAATTTACCAGCATCCTCAACTTTAGGAAAATCAATATATTATACAACATCTGCTTGGATAAGATATGAAGATACTGGTTATACTGGTTGGATGCTGGTGTGTGACTCGGTAGATTATAGAGTTGGCGGAGGATATATGATGTGGATAAGCAGTGATTCTCCAGCAACAGGAAAATTATTAGCATCGTATGATGGATCTTGGAAATATTCTACGATTAGAATTCCACCAAATACTTGGACTAATGTTTGTATATCTAAAAATAACACTCAAGTTTCATTTTACGTTAATGGGCAATTTGATATAACAAGATCATATAATTCTAATAGTAGTACAAGTTCTACTGCTGTTGATATTGGAAGAAGTCCAAGAAATCCTAATTATAGGTTTAATGGAAACATATCACAAGTCTCCATATACAACAGAGCACTCACAGCATCAGAAATCCAACAAAACTTCAATATGCATAGGTCTCGTTTTGGAATCTAAATATAAAAACAGCAAAAGATTATAAGATATGGGAATTG
>Ga0070746_10000190_pt1 | contig 34536 bp, 54 predicted proteins | sample VirMetDEL_Mar_21_FD_77016 | JGI IMG/M metagenome (GOLD analysis project Ga0070746, IMG submission 77016) | Aqueous microbial communities from the Delaware River and Bay under freshwater to marine salinity gradient to study organic matter... | ecosystem: Environmental > Aquatic > Marine >...
AGTCATTGTGTCGCCATCGTGATTATATCTTATGCCACCCCTTGAACTATCATCTGCATCTCCAAAAAATACACTTGTCTCTTTATCAGTTGGTGATTTTATAGTAATTCCAGCATGGTCACTATTTTCAATTACTAACTCATCTGCCCTATTATATATTGCACTTGAACCACCAGCAGAAGCTGAATGAATTGCTACTTTACCATTAGGCGAGGCTGTGCCTATGCCAATTTTTCCATCTGCTTTAATAACCAATCTATTAAGAGTGGTATTTGTGCCAAAGTTTATATCGCTGGAATCTATCGTCAAAATTCTCATTCCATTGCCAGTCATTCCCTTAAATCGCATTACATCATCTTCAATAGATACATATTTATTAGCTGACGAACCTACTCTAAATTGGTAATCTCCACTTTGAACAATGTCTAATTTATAACTGGGCGAGTTTGTGCCGATGCCGACATGACCATTACTATGCTTAATGGACATAGCAGTACCAGAAGTTGAATTATAAAAATCTAAATTATCATTAGCTACGCTTGTAACTATTGACCAAGCAGTACCATCTCCAGCTTTTATTTCTACAACGCCATGATTTCCACTAGTACCTTCAACTCTTAAACCAGTTGAACCTATTGTATGTAATGTAGTTGCTGGAGATGTTGTGCCGATGCCGACCAGTCCTGCTGAAGTAATTCGCATTTTTTCAACATCAGCAGTACCAAATATTAAATCTTGGCTACCACCGCTTGTTTTTAAAATAGTATTACCGCTAGTTACTTTGAACTCATTATAGAATGTGCTACCATTTCTCATAGTTATAGCTGGAGATGAAGTATCTAAACCAATAGAGCCTTCAATTATCTCATCATAAGCAAAACTACCAGCACCCTCAACTTTAAAATCGCCAGTTATTGTTAGGTCGCCATCTACTGTTCCACCACTCGCTAATCCTGCACTAATATTACTTATCATGCTTTTTAACATTCTACTATCCTAACCGCTCCAGTAGTTGTTGAAGTCGAATTGTAATTAAAATAGATTGTGTTTCCTAATCCTCTTGGAATTGTAATAAATGTTAGTGTGTTCTTTGGAAGTAGTAAATCGTTTGATGCGTTTACATCTGTTCCACTTGTTGCGAAATTAAAATAAATCTCTACCGCACTATAAACTCCTATAGTTCCAGTAGATGCTTTTAATGCTAAATGTATTGAGTTGTTTACGTTGGCACTTGAACCCGCAGTTCCCGCACTAGCAACTGTCCATTCGCCACCGACTGTTGTGTTTAATGCTTCTTGTACTGAATAAGTGTGTATATCTGCCATTTTCTCTGCCTCTCTAAGCTATGGTTAGCGTGAATGAGTTATAATTACTATTTTAAATTAAAAATAAAAGTAAAGTTTTTGAAAGCGTTACTTCTTTGTTTTCTTTTTCTTTTTAAATATGCGTTTCTTAGGCTTAGAATATGGCTTATCATCCGTTTCAGATGTTATTTGAATATATCCTTGCCTTTGTAAAGATTCGAGTTTTTCGGGATGTCTTTGCAATTCCCCATCTTCAAGTCTTTCAATCTTACCATTGTTAAAATTTTTCCAATATTGCATTTTATTTTTCCTTTCAAATGTGGGGCAGAGCGAATCATGCCCCACTTATTAAGATAGATTTACGATTAATCTACATTCAAAAAGCGTACGCCTTTTTTGTTATCAGAATCATCAATCAACTTTACGCCATACAGCAAGTCAGAAACGACTTTAGTTCCAAGCGCATCAATCGAGTATTCGCTTTGTACACGAACCTCGTTTTGAACTGCTATTGCACAAGCTGTCTTGTGAAAAATAGCACCTGGGATTGTAGAGCTAGTACCACCAGTACTTACAGTATTAGACATATATACATCGATACCATATAAAGAACCAACCATTCCAGACCTAAGTCCACGATTACCTTCTCCGACCGCATCATTTCTAATGAAGTATTGAGCGATACCCGCAGATGGATTAAGAATGTCAGCAAATAAAGTTGGATTAACAACCATTGCACACTCGCCATCCATGTAAGGTATGTCGTTCTCACCAAGAGTAGCAAGAGCAGCTTCAAATACTGCAGCGGTTAAAGTATCATCAGCAGATAGTGCTTGAGTTTGATTTAAACCATCTAACTCAGCCCAAATATCAGTATCAACTTGACGAGCAAGAGCTTCGCCCATCATCTTAGAATACTTAGCGACTAAATCTGCGTTTGACTGTATTTGAGCCACATCTTCAAACAGCTTAGCAACATATTTGTGTTTATTAACTGTTAGTTGAGTCTCAGTTGTTACAGTTGCATCATAAGAAACATCCGAACCCGCAGACTTATCACTTGCGCTGACAATGCTCATCTCAGGGATATGTAATACATCTCCAAAACCAGCACCACCAAATACAGCACTATAGTCATCGATTAAACCACGAAAGACAGTTTTTCTTTCGAAGTATTTATAAATACCATCCATCCAAATTTCTGGGATGAAATGTTGGTCTGTTGTGGTAGTAACTGGACTACCTTGATAATGTTTAGCCATTATTCATTTTCCTTATTTAACGCCTTCGATATGCATCCAATATGTTACCCCAATTAGAACGCCTTTCATCATCAGATAAATCAACCCAATTTTTATTATCAGGATTAGCACTTCTAGCAGGAGTTCCATCAGTTGGTGCAACCTCGGCTTTAGTTTCAATATTTAATTTAGTGTGGAGAACTTTAAGTTTATCTAGTGGTAAATCACCAAATGTTTCTCTATCCTCTTCACTCATATCGGCTAGGAGTTCTTCTCTAAGACCTTCAAGTTGTTTCATTGCAGCTTCAATGACTGGCTCTTGCTCTTGAAGTTTAGAACCTCGTTGCTCAGCAAGTTCTTGCCATTTATTTTGCTCTGCCATTTGTGCCTCTTTATCAGATTGTAACTTCTTTTCAAGTTTAGCTAATGAATCCTCAGCCTGTTGCGCACGACTACGATACTTTTTGCTTTCTGCAATTAAACTTCCTACCTCTGCGCTAGGTTCGGTTGTTTGTGTTTGGCTATCAGTTGCCACCTCTTTTGCATTATCTTGCATTGGATTAGGTACTTCTTTTTCTACCTTTACCCCTGATTTAATTTCAGACATTTAGTCCTCCGTTTTTGTTATTAAAAATCTTTAGCCTTTTTTCCATTTAGTAGATTTAGACTTTGTTTTGCTTGGACTCCATTTGACCCTGTTTGCCCAGTAGGCAGCTGACATTTTGCCCTTCGCAATATTTTTACGATGCCTAGATTTGAACGCTCTCATTTGACCAACTGTCTGATTAGTCTTTACGCCTTGTTGTCCAAACCTAATAGTTTTGATTTTATTGCCCTCTTTGGCAACAACTACATGAGATTTAGTTCTATGACTTGGAGTTCTTTTAGGTTTGTTAAAAGCACTAACACCCGCTCTTTTTAATCTTGGGTCTTTTTTCTTAGCCACGAAATTTCTCCTTTAATTCTTTTTTACGCTCTTTTCTTCTTACAACACTTTGAACTTCTTTATCGTTATAAGTAGATGGCACTAATTGACATTGACAATTATGCTTACACACACTAAATCCACTTCTAGGCATACCAATAATATTCCACTCTTCCCATGTTGCAATTTCTCCATGTCTAGGTAGGCAATCATCACATACATTTCCACCCGCAGTAATCCATTTAAATGTTCTTATTCCTTTATCTCCATATTGTTGTCTTATGGCAGCTTCACTCATTAATTGAACCGCATTGCCAGTTGCGTTTTTAATATTATTTCTATATGTACCAAATATTATTCCACCTTCATCTAAATCTTGTAATAATGTATTTCTTATAACTTCATCACTAGCACCAGTTGCTCTAAGCGTTGTTATTGTTTGTTGTAAATCTAATATTGCTTTTGAAGTTGTTGTTGTCATAGATGATGTTATTATTATTTCTAATTCTTGAATTGCTCTACTAGCAGTTTGAATTTGTTTTAATCTTTGAAGTTCTTCTAATAAAATATTTTCTTCAGGCATTTTTTAATATTCTTTCAATTCTTATAGCCATTACTCTTAATAAATCTTTTTCTACTTTTTCTGTAACACCAAACCATTCTCTCTTAGGTAAATTTCCACCACCTTCTTGATGAAATGCTCCTATTGGTTCTGGTTCTATTCTGCTTTTTGGTGGTGTTAATCTAGCTTCTTGATTTGTTCTTGTAGCCTTTTTATCTATTCTAATACTTTTCATTGTACCAGTAGCATATAAAGGAACTCTAGGCTTTGCATATCCTTTTAAACGCTTACTTTTTATTGTAGATGGTTGCAACTTAGTCATCATCTTACCATCAACTCCTTGTCCAAAACTCAATCTTTTATCATGGTCTTTTACAACTGCTTTTGCAGCTTCGTTTATTTCTCTTGATAAATCAAACTTAATCTTTTTAAGATTAAATGCTTTTGATATGTCTATTGTAGTTCTCACGATTTATCTATGATTTTAGTTGCAAACTTTTGACCTTCTTTATACCCTTGCTTTATTTCTTTGTCATGGTCTTGCATAAATTGCTCACCTAATGCAGTTAAATAAGATTCTGGGTCTTTTAATAAATCATCTATGTTTATAGCTTTTAATATATTGTCGGCATCTTGTCCTACTTTTAATTTTAATATATCTATTTTATCTAAAAAATTATTGACTATCATCTTGAGCCTCTTGTCTTAATGATTGAAATATTGCTGGTTGATTAGCTTGTCTATCTGCTTGGATTTGTTCAGTTCTTTCTTCTTGCACTTCTCCTAGTTTCATCTCTAGCTCTTCATCACTCATATCAGGATTGTAATACAATAGCAAATCACGCTTCGTCATAATACCATTATCTAATTTCCATTGAAGTATCTTAATCTCTTCTTCAACGCTCATAGGATATGATACTTCGCCAAAGTCAATAGATAAGTCCTCACTAAGATTCATGACTCCATGCTTTTCTAATATTGTTCTATCTATTTCAAATCTACTATGTTCCCATTCTTTAAAATAAGGGATGTCACTTTCACGAGACTCAAGATTTTCAATTTCTAATATTCTTAAGGCTTCTCCACTTGGAGAATTGCCACCCGATTCGCCCCATCTAATCCTAAGATGATTATTCTCTGCGGTTTGATTGGCAAATGCTTTTACGCTTTCAATCATTTCATTGATACCGCCACTTGGAGATACATATTGGAATGTTGCCCCTTCTGGCAGGATTATAGCCGAATCAATACCCGATTTAATTACCGATTGACCTTCATCTATTCCAGTAAATACTGGTTGTCCTAATCTACTCCTAACGCTTAATGCAATTTCTGTCATTGCAATACCAATCTGAATTGCACTTCTAACTACATCAAAACTAGATGATGGATAAACTACTTTACTAATTGGATTTATCCCATAGGGATTGACCATATCTTCATTACCACTTATGGCATATCTATTCCCTTTTTGATTAAACTTAAAATGCATCCCTTGCATACCTTCTCTATCTTCAGACCAAAAGACATATTGTCTATCTTTGTTATTACCCTTATCTATTTCATAACTATATCCATAAGGCTCAGATTCTCCACTTAGATAATATTCTTTTACAAATGGTAATATCTCATATTCAAGTCTTTGCTTACGCTCATTAAATTTAGTTTTAAAATGGCAACTACCTAACAACCAAGCTAATTCACTAAAGCATTTAGTTTGACTATCTAACATATAAGCAATGTCTTTATAATCATCACTCTCTTCTCCACCTATTATTCTTTTGGGAGCATTCTTATATAGCATCATTCTCGCCCTTGAAAATCTAGGCACTACTTTTTGTGGATAAGTTGGAATTTGTTGCAATGATTCACTTGAGAAATATTGCTCAATATGTTTATCCATATTAACATTAAAATAAAAGTCTAATGCAGTCATTCTTTCCGCTTGTGCTTTTTCATTAAACTCTTGCTCTGCTTTTGCAACTGTTTGCAATATTATTTGCTCGGATTGTTCAGGGATTACTACTTGATTAACAGTTCTACCAAAGTTTATCATATTATTACCATTTCATTATTCGTGTTGCTTTACTTATCACAGGAAACTTATAACTAATCGCATAGCTACAAGCATCTAGTGAATGAGTAAGCTCCATGTTAGATTTTTCAATCCCCCCTTTTTTATCTCTCTGCACTTGCTCTAAATCTTTTATTAAGTATTTACATTTAGGGTCAATGGTCATTGTTACATTACCATCCGCATCTAATAGCTTCCTATTCAATGCATTTAATCTATCTATGTGACTTGGATGCGACTTCTTTGCCCTAATTAAGAATCCATAATCTCTTAAGATGTGATGGTCTGAACGATTAGATGTCGTAGACCTTGCACTTCCTGCAGGGTCAGGATAGACTTCAACATTAGGTTCAATCGCTTTCATTTTTCTAGCCATTTGTTCGGTGTTACTATTCTTTAATCTTATTTCATCATAGTAATGAATTGTGCCATCGGTGTATTGCGTACATAATACTGCGCTCATATAATCAACATTAAAATCACATCCCCACCATTTATAACTAGATAACTCTTTAGCTCTTTTAACATGAATCTCTCTATCAAAGTTCCATGCAGCTCTATTGCCAGTTGATTCAAATGATGCTTCAAACTCTTGCCTAAATACACTAGCATCCATTGTTTTCTTTGCACTAGCTATTTCATCTGCCGATACAAAGCCACCATCTATTGTTTTGAACTGCCATGAACGCCAATTCTTTTCACTTTGCCCACGACTATATAAATCATACATTACATCATAACCGCTTGGTGTGCCTATAAATAACACGCTTCCTTGTGTTGTTGCTAACATAGGATACACAATCTCTTCCCAAACATGAGGCTTGATGTATGCCATCTCATCCATTACGCATTTAGTTAATTCCACACCCCTTAATGCGTGTTCATTGTCTGCGCCTTTAACTGCAAACTCTGCTCCATTCTCAAATCTTACTGACATTTCAGTCTCATTTAATTTAGCTCCAACAAACCCTTGAAACATTTGGCGAAGAGTAGGAAACACAATGTTGCGACCCATTCTGTAGGTAGGGGTGATAAACCATCTTCTTTCGTTTGCTTGAAATGGGTCTTTCAATAAATACATAAGCGATAGAATAGTTTTGCCCCATCTTCGACCACATACTAAGACTTTGAACCTGCTTGGGTCGTTTAATATATCTTTTCTCGTCTTGTCTAAAGTCCATTGAATCATTTCTTTTTCTTTTTAACAATCTTTTTAATTTGACCACTTGCAGTTCTAGCAAACTTATGCGTTTTAGTTTCTCTTATTAATGTTCCAGAGTATCTTTTATTACCCCACTTCCAACTTACTTTTTTAGCCATTTAATCTTCTCCTATAACCATTACTTGTATTGGTTCGTTCTTTGTTGTTCGTTCTTGTCGCTCTAACGCCTTCCCTTCCATGCGTTCAACTATAAATTGTATTGCTCTTAAATCTCCACGCTCTGCTAATTGAAATAACTTACCTAATATTATTTCTCTACGCTCTTTGCCATTTACTTCTTGATAACTAAACTCTTTTATTAAGTCACTATAAGCATTGCGCCTACCATTAGGATTACCAGACTTTCCTTTTTTCCACATTGTTTTAGGTTTATGACCCTTTTTAAATTGACCATTCTCCCTTCTGTTCTCCTTGTGTTTAGTCATCTAGTTGTACTAATCCCATTGAGATAGGTTTGTTTAACATATCCATTAAATCTTTAACTTTATCGTTGTCTATCTCATATACATCAAACTCAATACGCCATGAATGAGTTAGTTTAAGATTCTTTATGCCTACAAGTTCAACATTTAAAGCAGTTTTATTTTCGCTTTTTGCCAAACTTAGCTTTTTTTGATTTCATTGGTTTAGATTTTTTAGGTGGTCTCCCACGCTTTGAACCATAAGTTCCCTTGCCTTTTGGCATAGCAATCTCCATTAGTTTTTATGGTTTAAATTTAAAAACTCTTTTAAAATTAATGAAAGTGCTTATTTTAATTAAATATGCTAGGCTATTATAGCATTTAAAGGGGTCTATTTTGAGCTATAAAAAGGTTTTAGTTTCATTAGGGATAGTATCTTAGGCGTTATATTTATAGACTCGTTTTGAGGCTTGTATAACACTTGTACTATTTTGGGATTTCTTTTAGCTAATTGTTTTAATCTTATATCTATATCTTTTAATAAGTCTTTAAGAGTGTTTCCGACTGCGCTTTTATAATCTAATGCATTTTTTGTTTCATACATTATCTCCGCATGATATAAAAAGTCGTGATTAACATTCTCCAATCGAGTTTGTTTGCTCATATATTTCTCCATTGATTCTTGCTATAGCATCTATTAGTTCCATTATGGTTAATTCATCATCGCCAGTTTTTTTAATTAAATCATTAAACTCTTCAAAAGATACTATTGTTACTATATGTTCTAATTGTTCCATCTTGGATATTTTTCGCTACATTTTTCGCAAACCCATCTTGATTTGTTTCCTTTATCCTGCCTATTTACAATCGTTACATTCTTTTCGCATATATTACATATTATAGAACTTATGTATTGGCTCTCTAAACTCACTTACAACTCCCTCAATTATACAATCCCTTAAAAATATCTCTTCATTTTCGGTGTTTAAATCTAAATAACTTCTTCTCTTTACTAAGTCCATATAGATTTTATTTGTTGGCGCTCGTTTCCCATCAAAAAACCTCATGTGAAATACTAACTTATCTGCCTTATCTGTATAGTTACGATTATCTATTATTAAGTTTAAATCAACTTCAAACATGGTTTTCCAATATCCACTATCTATTTTATCTTTGCTTTTGTTTATTTCCCAAGCGTCACTTTCGTTATATAAATAATATTGAAAACCTAATTCAATATCATTAACACGATTGTATAAATGACCCTCGCTTTCAAGCATATCTAATTTAGCTAATGTTGTGCTACTTATACGATAGACTTCTCCATATACTTTATCGCCTTTACTTTTAAGCATTATTGGAAATCTCATACCTCTTGGTACATAAATTGCATGGTCTTTTAAAATCTCGTGTCTAACGAAATCACTATCTTTTAAGAAGTGATGATTGCCACCACCTTTTTTTAATGTACCATATACAAATACTTCTATACTCATAAATTTATCATCCATTATTTTACCTTCCTTATCTTTGAGCCATCACTAGCTTTAAACATTTTTAATTGGTCACTATACGAAAACCTCGGAACGAATCTATCAACTGTTTGAGGTTCGTCTTTATATGCTCCAATCTTATCATCGTAAAATGAAAAGCGTTTTGGCTTTGGTTCTTTTATCTTAATATCTTTTGTATCAATCTTAAGAGTCCTAGTATCAATTCTAACCATCGTGTTAGGTTCTATTGTAATACGCTCATAATAGTGCCATAAACCCGCATTTATGATTGAATCGGTGCTACCATATACATAACAATCAAACTCTGGAATATAGACCATTTGAATAGGATTATTAGCTTTTACCATATAGACATAATCTGGTCGCTCTAAGTCCGCCCAAACAATCGCAACACGACCTTGAACTTTTGGCAACCTATCATCTAAGAACTCATCAACATCATTAGAAGTCTCATACAATCTAAATATCGCCTCACTATCTACTTGAGCATATCGTTTCATATTATACTTATGAAATAGCTCTTTGTGATTAGATATAGAACCATTATGAGTTCCTATCGTTTGACCTGTCCTAATTGGATGGTTGTTACTATTGATTGATGGAGAACCTAATGTCGCATATCTAGTATGACCCATCATTGTAGTGATGCCATCATAAACCAAACCAATATTATCTTGAACCTCGTTGTCATTAAAAAAGTCATAAGCATCTTTTGGCTTTTTACATATTACATAATCTCCATACTTATCTATTAGAGCAAATCCTGTGGCATGACCGCCTCTTATATCTGCCTCTGTAAGCATTTTTGAAAAAGACCTTGAGACCCGATTAAGGGTCTCGTTGTCTCTATCTTTTTGTTTTAAAATAACTCCCGCTAAACCACACATATTACGCTCCTATTTGGTTTGTAGTTAGTCCATCTTGAACATAACTATATTGTCTATTTCTTAGGTAATCATCTTCTCTAGCACTTAGCTCTTTATATCTTTTAACAATATAATTAGTAGCTAGTTCAGTAACATCATCTCTATTAGTATTACCAACAAAACCAATCGCCTTCCTTAAGTAAAAAAGACCATCAACATTATTTGGAACATAACTCATTTTAACACTACTTGCATCCTCAACAGAATTAACAATCGCTTGAGTAAAGACAATCCATGAAACAATCTTATCAAAGTTTAAAGAGCCATTATGGTATCTAAATTCAACAGACCCTCTTGTCCAAACATTACGAAAGTTAAGACCACAAGCTCTATTATATTGAACACTTGGAGATGGTTGGTTATTGTTAATATCACTACTATAACGATATTTATTCTCACAATTACGCTTAACTCTAGCAACCATTCTATTAACATCATTCTTACTTAATGTAGAACCATATCCAAAAAAATCTTGTCTAACTGGTGTGCTATAATTTCTGCCATCTAATCTTGATGGAGAAACTAACTTATAAATTAGATGCTCATACTTAGCAACAAATTTTACAAGATTAGCTAAGAATTTTTGACTCTGCTCTTTACCTTCAACCATCTTATTAGTTACATCGTGATGAACATGAATGCCACAAGTATAATTAACTTCACATCCTAATTCATTAAGAGTGTCTAAGATATTCTTTAACTGCTCAAAACCATTCTCGCCATAAAGGATTGGAGAAACAATCTCATTATCTCCAATTAAACCTCTATCATGTTGGCTACTGTTTGCATCTACTGAACAATCAGTAACAATTTTCCAATGTGGTCTAGTGATATGGTTATATCCCTCTACCTCACAAGTAACTGTTAAAGCATCACATATATCTTGCTTTGAAGCACCTCTTGGTCTGATAAACTCGATTTCAACTCCAAAACCTCTATTATTATTAAATTTACCTTTATTCACTTTTGACTCCTTGTCGTTTTTCTTGATAATCACAGTAACAAACTAGGGCTTTATATAATACGAGGCAAGTCTTTTTTTATTTATTTTAAGGGTTATTTAAGGGTTTACTATATTTTTTATGTAATTTGATAGTTTTCTACTCGGTTTCCAGTTCAAAGTGTTCTTTGTATAAGCATTGTCAGCCAATGAAAAATTATATTCTCCATCTCTACTTTTTATATATTTTTTTGGATAATCCTTACCAAACATATTAGCAACTTGATTTATAGAATAACTAATTGCAGTTCCAAAATCAAATTCTAAATATGAATATTTTGAATCCATAATCATGTTTTTTGCTTTTATAATCCCAGCTACAATATCATCAATATGAGTAAAATCTCTTTTTTGTGTTCCATCGCCTACAATCGTCAATGGTTTATTTTCTCTAAATTGCTTTTCAAATACTCCGATTACAGTTGAATATTTACCTTTTTCAATTTGATGATTTCCATAAACATTATAAAATCTGCAAACATAAACCCTCAAACCATATAATTGATTATATAATTTGCATAGCTCTTCGCCTTTATATTTTGAAAAAGCATAAGGACTTTTATTCGCACCAGCAAATTTTGAACTAGACCCCGCATAAATAATTGGAATATTAAACTCATTCGCATAATCAAGAACATTAATCGTACTAACTAAATTATTTATTAATACTTTTTTAGGTTCTTTTATTGATGTATGAACTCTTGCTATTGCACCTAAATGAATTATTAATTTTACTCTTCCAATGTATTCAATAAAGATTTTTAAATCTTTAGACTTAGATAAATCTCCTTTAAAAATAGTTATATTTTTATTTTTAAATTTTTTTTTATCAAATGATATTACATCTTCTTTCTCTTTTATTAATCTATCAATTAAATTAGTTCCAATAAACCCTGCTCCTCCAGTTACTAAAATCATACATTCTCCAGTTGAATTAATTTCATGCCATAATTATTAATACCTTTTTTAATACTAATCCCATCTTTTTTAATTAGCTTGTTATTAAGTTTGAACTGCTTATAATCTACAAAGTGAGTCCATCTATCCCATTTCCAAGCCATTCTAACAACATCTGGATGTTGCTCAACTAATGACTCTGCCATTTTTTTTCTGCCATCATCTTTATACAACTTATCTGTATTACCACCTGTCATTATCATCGTATTTACTTTATCACATAAAAACGCATTAAATAGAATAGTGCAATCCCCATCTTTTAAAACTCTTAAACTTAAATCTGTATCTTCATTATATCTTCCTCGCCATCTATGTTTTAATTTATTTGATAATAATATACATGAATAAACACGAGTATTAAGATAAAATGGAGCAAGGTTTTTTCTAGGAATAGCAAATGTATTATAATTAAATCCAGCCATTGGTACATTTGTATATCTATCCACAAAATCTTCTGCACATTTAAATATAGTTCCACTAGCAACATGAAGTCTTTTATTTTTATTTAATCTATAAAAATCTTGAATATTATCATCTATAATCCAATGTCTTTCATGACCCTCTTTTATAGAATGTTCCCAGACCCAGTTTCTGGCTGGAATACTCCCCTTGTTTAAATTAGAGAATGGCAATGTCAATATTTTACTTGAATCAATATACTTTTTATAATGATTATATTCTTGTGGCTCTATGACAATTTTATATGGAACATTTATTTTTTCTAAGGCAGTCGTTGTAAATATATCAGTCTTAGCATATTGCCATCTATTTTTTGATATTACATAAATTGGGTATTTAGGATTCATTCTTCTTCATCCACATATAAAAAATATCTTGGCGGTAATTCATTTTTTTTAGGAAACCAGATAGATTTAGTTTGGCTTGTAACTGTCTGATTAATTAGTTCTTTAAAACTTTTTAAATCTTGTTTAGTTACAAAATGAACTTTTATTGTATGAAATGGTTTTTCATCTAGCATTTTATATTCTGGCATATCTTGCCAATGTTCATCCCACCATGAATATTTGTCTAAATCTCCAAATAGTGATTCTTGGTTTTTACTCATAAGTTTTCATCTATCCTTTTTTCTAGTTCTTGTTTAGTTATTTTCCCTTCGTGGTATTCAATACCCCAATTAAATAATTTAGATATTGTTCCCGCTTCTATTTCTTTCTTTTTATTTACTTGATGTTCTACATTCCATTTTTCAATCCTATTACTCATCAATATTTTCTCTATAACAAACATCTTAGGAAGTCTACCCGCCATTTGTCCATTAGGCGGTTCACAACTATAAACAATATCTTTCCAAGCCTTTTTAATTGTCTCCTTATCAAACTTCATTAATAAGCTACAAAATTGATTAAATAATAGTTGGTTGTTTCCTTTAATGTCTAATGTATCAAATAAGTCGTTAACAAAAAAACTAGCTTCCTGTGAACTGCATTTCTTCTCGCTCATTATTTTCCTTCTTGTTTATTTTCCACTCTTTATTATTTCTTACCCATGTTGCCAATCTTCTAGCAATATCAAATGTCTGTTGTAATTCAAATCGCATCTTAGTATTAGAGTTATTACGCTCTGTCCAAAATCCTACAAAATTATTAGTTTCATCATTGCTATATTTTTTCTCTTTTATTACTGCATTTACTTTATCTATAAACTTATCTTGTCTTTTATCTATATCCTTATCTTTATCTTTATCTTTAAGAGTTACCATAACCCTTTGTAAATAGTTATTTAATCCTTTTTCCTCTAATCTTTTAATTACAGATAAATGTGGTTTAGAATTAATTCTTAAAGTACCATATTGATATTCAATAAATGATGGAATAAAAAATTGGTCATCATCTATTGGAATCATTTTATTTCTTATTACTTCAGGTATTTCTTCATATTCATATATACTATTACCTAAAAAGAAACTTGCAGCTTCCCAATCTCCATCTAAAATTCCTGCGTGGTCGCATTTAGTTAATATATAAACCCATAATAATTTATTTTCTGGTGTTAGTTTTCTAAACCAAGCCTTATCCCATATCTTAGTATCTATAAATCGTTTAGCCATTTTTTTTAATCTCCATTTCATTTAAAAATTTGCAAATATCTTTATGGTCTACGCTAAAACCATGTTCAAATATTGGATGTTGATTTTTAACAAATGTATCAGTATTGTAATAACCACTTGCAAAAATTATAGCTTCATGCTCATCCCAAAACCATCTATTTCGATTATTACCAATATCAACTCTAATAAGTGGTAATTTCATTTTTCCTGTTATCATTTAATCTCCTTTTTTTTATGTTATTGAAAACAATCCATTCTAATGTTGATGGTAAAACTGCTCCAAGATAATGATATGTAGTTACACCAAATTTATAATTTGTATCTTCTTTAAGTACATCAACTATAAGCTCTAGTAGTTCATTTTTCATGTGTTTAGTAAAATTAAAAAATGTTTTTCTAGGTGGATAATTATAGTGATGAACTAATAAAGTTGCTTCCATTACATCGCCATTAAACATATATGAAATGTTTAAATCAAAACACTCACTTCTTCTTTTTTTAGTAGCACCCCAATCAACTATCATTTTTTCTCCTTACAATTCGGACATTCTTTTCTTTGTTTTCCGATTATCGGTATGTGGTTAGATGGATATGATTCCCAATCCCTAGACATCATTTTGCGATTCTTTTGCCATACTCTATTACAAGGTTCACAATAAAATAATATGTCATCTATCCTATGATGTAATCGCTCAAATGCACTAGCTTTTTTCTTACTCTTGATTCTCCTATTGGATAAATCTTCATTGGTTACATCCAATATCCATTCAATCATTGACTTCTTCATAAGTCCGCACTTTATTTTGAAGTTCCATAATTGTAGATATAAGATATAAAAAGTCCTCAAGACTTAACCATGCAAACCAACCGCCTCTAAACTTTGCTATTAAAAGACCAGTTTTTCCAAGTGGCAAATCTCTATCTATTTGTTCCATCCACTTAGGGATTTGAAGTGTGTTAGTATTCTTGATTTCAATGTGGAAATCATAAAGGGGATTGGTATTATCAATGTCAATAATATCTCCTTTAAAACTGAGACCACCAGAATTAGGAGTCCTGCGAAAGTTAGTGCCAAGATATTTATTAATAATTTTAACAACTGCAAGTTCTCCTCTCTTTCCTTTTTTTTGACTATTAATCATTAGAATAATTCCTCAGTTTTATCAACAACCGCTTGAGCTTGAGATGATTCATTAATTACTTCATCAACCATTTCTTTGTGCAGTTGTTGCACTACATAAGTGTTGGCTTTTAACTCATCTAATGATTTACTAAATGAAGATGCCACTTTCATACAAGCAAATAATTCAATTTTAACCTCAGTCTTATTCTTACTATCTTTCATAATTTTATCTAATGAACCTGTAACTCCAACTGACATAACACTCCAATCATGTCCATAAGGATTATCGCCCTCATAGTTATCTTGAATTTCCAAAATATCTCCACGACCAAATTTCTTTAGCTCATCGTGTAAATCATAATCTGCAAAGAATGTATATTCATTTGAATTATATTGGCATTGGTACAAATACCAATTATATGATTTACCATCAGGCTTAGTTGTTTTACCAGATTTACAAGTATCAAAGATTAATTGAATCTTATATTTTTTTCCTTGTTCAAAATCAATCTTAGGTTTACGCTCGTTATTTTGCATTATATACTCCTATATATTAGTTTAATTAAAAATTGTATTACTAAAGCTGTAAATGCTGCGGTAATATACAAGAACACCCACATCTCAAAGTTTTCAAAAAAGTCTTTCATTGTTTACCCCAACTTGTTTTATAAATATAATATATATTACCATTTTTATTTATAACTGTTATGTTTTCCATTATTATTTCCTAAAGTTTTATAAACCATCTGCGCTTACTAATTGGAAGAACTAGTAAATGTTTATATCTATTATAAAGTGGATGATTTTTCTTCATTATTATCTCCTATTAAATGATTGGGCATGAGGAAAGCGAAATCCAAACATGACGTTGTGTGAGGAAAACCCCATGCCCATGTGATTATCTAATGTCACCTTTTTTTGGCTTAGGTGGAGTGTCTAGCCACCTCTTAAATTCTTTTGGTTCATCACTAAACATAGCTAATTGACTTTCATCTTTTACAATATCTAAACATTTGTATTTAGTATATCTAATACTATCTCCATTATTATTTTTCCCAACATAATCTTTTGACTCTATTCGCATCCCATCTTTTTTAAGATTAAATATAATAGCAGATAATCTAGTTACTCTATATTCTGTAATCGCTTCCCAACTTGTAATTGATTTTCCAGATTCTAAATGCTCTTTTATTTTCTGATGTTTAGATTTCTTCATTAGAAAACTCCTTATATAATTCTGTATATCTATATGGTTTCTCTACCACATTGATTATATCTTCTTCACTATAATTATGCTTAGTTACTAACCACCTTAAAAATGGTGTAAAGTCATCATCAGTTACCATTGGTTTTGTTTCTCCTATCATTATTTCATCCCCAATTCATTTTGTTCAAAAGCATCCATCTCAATTATCGTAGTATCAATCCTTGCTTTCATTATATCTAATTCGTTCAATATATCCTTTAAATCGCTCTGTTTATCAAAGCCTAGATGGTTGTCTAGGCTTCGGATAAAACTACTCAATTTAGAGCAATATTCTTTTAGTTTATGTAATTCAAATAAATTAGTTGGTGCTATCACGATGGGTCTCCTCTGCATGGCATAGAACACATAAAGCAACACATTTTGCAATCTCTTTTAATATCGTCTTTATAGAAAACATATCGTAAGCCATATCTGAAACATTAGCCACTTTTGTTGATGGGTCTACATGATGAAATTCAATCGCTTGTGGAATCCTATCATACCCGCAACATTCACAAGATAAGCTAAGTTTGATTTCCTTATACCAATTTACAATCACATCTCTTTTTGGTTTAGTCGTTTTAAAATACCAACACTTATGACAATGAGGTCTACGATAATGTTTACGCTCTCCATTTTTAAGTGTTCTCCAACTAGCGGTTGCAAACTCTTCGTGTAGTTTATGCTTACCGCAAGTCTTACATTCTTTCTTAATAGGTGTTACTTCTTGTATTAACATTATTTACTCCTCAATTTGTTAAACATTATGGTTGCCTCATCCGCACAAAACTGTTGGACATTTCTCGCCCACCTAATGTAAGTGCTTTTGATGTTAGCACATCTTGAGCAAGAATTAGATTCTATTGTGGTCGTTGTTGCCCCTGTATGTTGCATCATTAAGGTTTTCATATTGTCATTGGCTACTTGCACTAGCATTTGTTTAATCGTGCTTTCTACCGCCCTATTTATACCCTCATAGGAATCGGGGCTAATTCTATAGCCCTCATCCCTTATAAGTTTTTTAATTTCGCTTTTTTTCAATAGCATCTTACTTGCCCCCTTTAAGTAATTTATTATACTCATCATAACTATCAGTTACTACATACCAAACTTTTGGAGCGTTTGGATTAATATGATGTTCACTCCAATCTTCACTAAAAACTAAGTTTTTCTTAGCCAAAGAACCTAAAACACCTTTTTCTTCTGGTGATAACCCTTGCTCTAAAAACATTGAAAACCCAGCGTCAATGCCATCAGACATAGCATCGCCAACTCTTTTATACATTTTCTTTTCTAATTTTGTTAGTTTCACTTTTAACTCCTTGTTATTTTTATTGTTAATCACGATGTAATATACTAAGCCTAACAATAGGGTGCAAGTATTTTTTTTATAGGGTATGTAAAGAGTTAAAGAATAGAGGGGTGGAAGTGTGATTATCCAACAAGAAGGTAGCTACTGGGATGTAGCAAGATAAACCACCCCTCAAAGAGATTTTGTAATATTGAAGTTACTTTAAAATATTAATAATTAAAACTAAAATTCTTCTACAAATGATAATTGAGTAGTGTATTGACCAAAAGCTACTTGGCTAAAAGATGGCTCATTGTCTAATCTACACCATAAAAAACCATCATTAATTGTTGCATCGTCTTTATCTAATTGTAATAAAAATGGGAACATTCCACCATTTGTTAAGTATAATAATTTAGGTACAATCGCATCATCTTGTTGTGAGCTTTCCGCTCTATATACATTACTACTAAAAACATCTCCCTCAGATAAAAAACTAAACGACATATCTAATTTTATTCTACCACTTTTTAATGATGCTTCTGTGGAATCATCCCAAAAGCTAGTTGAAATCCAACTCCCATTGGTTAAGTGTGTAGCATGAGCATATTTTTGACCGCCTAATGATTCATTGACTTTTACCCCATCATAGCTAAAAGATTTTTTAACATTTAAATCTGGAGCATTTGGAAATTGAAAAGTAGTTCCATATAATATGCATCCTATTTTTATATCTTCATCGTAATTACTTGTAGTAGAATCAATAACAATTCTATGGTATCTATTATCGGTAGCCTGTGTAAATGTTATTAATGTCCATCCATCACTAGCGGGAACAGAATAAGCAGAGCTAATTGTACCATTACAAACTTCAGTCATTGTTGGGGTTTGAGCAGAACCAAAATCACTAGCATCATCTGTTTCAATTTTAAACTTAGCATCAGCACTTTTTAAATTATGTCCTAAAATAGCCACAAACATAGGCTCTGCCAACAATCTACTGTCTGTGTCTATGTTGGTATCAATTACAATCGTTTGTTGCGTATTCGTGCCATTTCCACCTATTGTAATAGTGTTATTAGGTTTATTGTCAAATAATTGAATGATACTTGATGCAGTTGTTAATAATCCAGTTCCAGTAATTTGGTCTGTTCCAGTTATTACACCTTTTTCTAATAGTGGTTGTATTATATCTAGGTACGCTTTTGGTGTGCCTACTTTTTGATAACTCATTATCCTACCTCTCTTGCAGTAATTTTAATTTTTCCAGCACTTCTATTAATGCTTACAATCATATAATAATTATTCCAATCACTCCCAAATGGTTCAACTACCATATCATCAAATTTAATTATATCTCCAGTTTCTAATAAATACCCTTTTTGAATATTAACAATCTCACAATCAATAATCTTTTTTACATCGCTATTAGCTTGGCTATAATAAGAAAAAAAATCATCTTGCTTATCAGTTGCAATAGTTCCACTTGGTATTGTAAAAAGAGCATCTAAGTTTATTGTTGAAATATTTTCTTTACTTTTTATATTGTATTTTTTTCTAGGCTCAGAATTAATTGCAGTTACCTCTCTTAAATAAGTTCCCCTAGATGGATGTTTAAATGTACTTATAACGCTTTTTGTAACAATATCTTTTACTGGCGTTGTACTTATATTTAAGCTAGATATGTCTGAATTTTTTAATGTAGCCACGACATCCTCTGCTCTAAAAGCATTATTTGTTCCAGTACCATGAATCCAAACATATTTGCTTTTACCATTGCTAGGATTAATCATGTGTATAAAACCAAACTCATATTGAAGTTTTTCAAGTAACTCTATTAATGGCATTTCTTCATTAAGCCAGTATTTAATAAACCATGTACTTCTATCACTATCTAAAACAGACCAATTTTCAGGTTCTATTGTTGGCATACCAGCATATCTAATTAATAAATCTCTATGGGCATCATGTCCTTCATCTATAGCATCTCCATCCCAACTTGCATTTAAACCATTTGCCCCGCTATATAATTGTTTTACATCTCTTATTCTAGCCATACCTTCTTGTGAAGAATTAAAATTTCTTACTCTTAGAGTTGTTTTAAATCTTACATCATAAACTTTTAGAATGCCCTTTAACACTAGATTATCTCCACCACTAACATCACCTGGCTTAGTTGCACCCCTGCGAAATCTTAACCAGAAACCATCTTCATAATTATATAAATTTAAATGTGGTAATAAATTATAAGTAACTGTCTGCTCTGAAACATTAGCTTCTGTTGCTTGAGACACCGCACTTAAATTAGAATGACTAAATATTTCAGCACCATCAGTAATAGAGTCAGATGTGTTAGGATTTACGCTTCCGCCATATCTACTATTGTCATGAATTTTAAAAAAATTAGTAGCGTGAGTGCTTCCTGAATGGCTTCTAGTTGTATAAAAATCATCAACTAAAAATCTTATTTGTATTTCTAATTGATTTTTTTGACTTGAAGAAAAACTATCAAACTCATCATCAAAGGCTGGTATGTCATATTGAGCGTCTATTCTCCTATCTGCTGGGGAATTTTCTGAGTGGTCAAAATCAATTTGTCCAAATGTTGATGGAGTTGTTGAACTAGTTTCATCTGCTGTTCCGTCAAATGCATTAAACACTTGATTTGTGCTATCCCAACCACTAGACCTAATAGGAACATCTGTCGCTTTAAATTTAAAATGTCTTTTCAAATCCCATTTAGTTTTTACAATGTAACCATTACCATAAGATTCTGCATCGTTACTATCTGCTAAAGGCAAAAAAGCATCAATAGATTCTTCATAATAATGTAATGTCGTATCAGTTGAACCTATGTCCTTATGAAATAAACATTTATAAGAGAACCCCCATGAATCAACTTGTACAGGGAATACTTGTTTTTTCATGGCTTCAGCATAAGATTCGCTACCAAAAGCACTAGTATTTTTAACATAATTGCCATAAGAAATAGGAAATAATCTCCCATTCGGTGATTTTACATTTGGAACAACTTTATTATCCCACGGAGACTTGCTAACAATAGACAAGTTTATTGAATTATCATTATGTTTAATCGTTTCTAATCTACCATGATATAATTGCAAACATTCTTCTAAAGTAGACATAGAGTTTAATTGAGAAAACACCCTTACAGTTCTATTGTAATAATTATTAGAACCTAAAAATAATTCTTTTGATAAATCAGCACCCTGATATTTAGAATTAATAACACTTAATGATATGTTACTTGTTTTTGATTTTGACTTTAGAACATCAATGCTATTTCTAATTGATGCTGATGACTTAATTACGCCATGATAAAACACATTATCAACTGTAGTGTCTCTATATGCTAATGGTAAAAAACCCTTGTATTTAGCACCATTAATCGTTCCAGTTGCAATATTAGCAGTTAGGTCTTGAGCAAAATTTTCCCCATTATTAAGCTCCCAATACGCTTTAAGGTTTGATGATTGATTATAATTACCACTATCTTCATCTAAACTAAAAAAGTCTCCACTATTATAAATAGCAGTTCTGTTATCTGAATCTAAAATACCTGCCCATATAGCTAGGTTTTTTATATATAGTTTTCCACCATAATCAGTATTTGTAAAATCTTCTCTTCCAATATACGCTTTGCCATCACTTACATAGGTTGGTGTTGTGACTGTAGCGGTTCCATTAACATCAATAGTTTCAGCAACATTATTAATATATATGTTTGTCCCACTTGTTGCGTTTGCAAAAGTGCTTGTAATTATTACATGATACCAAGTGTTAGCAGATAATGCTGTGTCATCACCATACATAGTTCTTCTATCGTGTTGAGTAGCACCTTCATCATCACCCCAATTAAAATTTATTTTATTATCTGTACCTTTTTGAATCCAATAGCCAGAATAAGTAGCAGTTGAGTTTGAGGCAAATATAGGCTCATTGCCACCTACCTCAGGAAAATTAATTAAAAAACTTACTGATATGCCAGTTCCGCCAGATTCACTAGTGCCTTTTACATTAATACTTGATGATGCAGTAGTAGTGCCTAAATCAATATAATCATCTACACCATCAAATTGTAAATATGAATCTTGGTTAAATAATTGAAATAACCAATTCTCTTTTACATTGCCTAATTGAGATGCACCGCTATAATTACTAGATTGGCTTAAACTCATGCAAGTGTCCTAGCTCTTTCTATTTCGGGTATTAATGTGTCTCTTACAAATGATTCTTCGCCTATCATATTTCCACCAATGTTTATTGTAACACCGCCCATGCCACCCGCAAGATTATTTTGTTGAGCTTGATTTAATATAAGTTCTCCCGCAGTTGCCATAACTGGAACAACATCGCCTTGTGATGGATTGCCTTGAACAATACCACCTTTAGCAAACTGCTGAGCTTCAATCGTTGCAATTTCAACTGCTCCTTTTGCAGCTACTAATGCCATAGAAATTAAATCAGGCATTACTTTTGTAACCGCAACCGCAGTATTCATAATAGCTTCTGCTTTTCTTATTGTTTTCATTTTTCTAGCATCTGCAATTTCTTTTTGTTTAAACTTTTCTTTAATATTTGCAATGGCAGATTCTTTTTGTTCTTCGGTCATTTGAGATTGTAATACTGCTTGTATTTCAGCATTCATTTCATTATCTCTTAACATTTTTCTATGAGCGTGTTGCGCATCCGCTAATTGGATTCCTAAATCAAATCGTTTTTTAAATAATGACATTTTTGCTTTTTCATCTTCAGAAAGTTTAAATAATGTTTTTTTACTTGCATCTGCCTTATCTTCTTCATTGTCAATATGGTCTTGTAAGTCTTTTGCCTTTTCTTCTTCTTTTAATACTTTAATGTCATCAAGATATGTTGTCATTATTTCTTTACTAGCATCTAAAAATTCTTGAGTTGTATCTATGTCTCCACCTTCAGGCACTAAAAACTTCGATATTTTAGCTTCTTTTAATTTATCTAATAATGGGTCTACTTGAACACTATCTAATAAATTAACTTCAGGGATTTCATCAAAACCTAATTTAGTTCCCACTAAATTTACTTTTTCAATTAAAGTATTTACACCCCCAAGCAATCCATTAATAATAGATGTAAATCCTTGTTTAATTCTTTGCCCTACATGACTAATAGCTATAGCAAAAGGCTCAAAAGCTATTAATGCGACTTCTTTTACTCCTTCTATAAATGACATAAATATTTTTTTAGATATAGGTAGCATTTTATTTAAACTTGATTTAAATATATCTGGTAAAAAATCAAAAGTAATTTTAATTAATCCTTTAACTGCTTTCATTAATGCATCTGTGCTTTTTAAAAAATTTCTACCAGTTTTTGCAAGGTCTATTTTTTCTATTGCTTCTAATGTTCCCCCAAAATTTTCTGAAAAAGTTTTTAATCCTTTAGCTGATGCTTGAATTGCTGGTTGAAATATTCTACCTAATACTTCTCCAGTATCTCCAATAGCGTTCTGCATTTGTTCAATAGAACCTGCAAAAGTATCTGCTTGAGCGGTTGCTTGTCCACCAAAAAGTTTTGCAATGTTATTTGTTAAAGATTCTAGTCTTTCTTGACTGCCAACTGCACCTTCAACTTGTATTCCATATCTTGATAAGGCATTTGTAGATGACCCTAATGTTTTAGCAATTAAATCACCAGAGCTTTTTAAATCCATGCCCATAGCTACCGCCATATCTAAAGTAGCTTTTGTCGCTTTTTTAATTTGTTCTTCTGATTTTACAAACGCTCCAATAGATGCTTGAACTCCTAATATAGATTCATCTCCAAAAGTAGTTTGTTGTTGAAGTGCTTTAGCTTGTTCTATTAATGCGCTTGAACGCCTACCTAATGCAACTTCTAATCTTTTTTCTGCTTGTTCTTGAAATCCCGCTAATTCAACACTTTGCTTCATTCCATTTATTAATGCTCTAGCACCAAAAAATGCAGCTCCCGCTTTTATAGCAGATTTACCTAAACTTCCTAAACCGCTTTCAACGCCTTTAATTTTGGCTTTAGCTTTTTTATCGCCAATAACACCTAATTTTATTAATAAATTTTTAATTGCCATTTTTCGACCTATATATATTTATTTTATTTACCTCATCTCTAATAACATTAAAACAATCTAAAACCCAAGCATTAGCTTTGTTTAATGTTTTAGCTAATGGAATATTGTATTCAGTAGTTATATAATAGTCATCTATCATCTGCCAACACCATTCAGGAATTTGTTTTTCAACATCACAAAAAAAAGGTAATTGAAAATAAAGACTCTGACCGATTCCATGTTTTGCAATGTTTGGTTCAGATAAAATTCTTTGAATTTCGTCATCAATATCCTTTTCATTTTTAAACTTAATCCGCTTGAAAAGAGTTGGCGATTGAGCGGTATATGGGAGGAGTAAACCAGTTCTAGGGATTCCAAAAGAGGAAAACCATAGTGCAGTTCTCAATCGCCAGTATCGTTTCCCAAGTCAAACCCCATATAAGAACTAATGATTTCGTTTAAGACTTCATCTTCTTGCACAGCACTTAAGTTCCCTAATTGCTCTTCTGCTTTTTTCTCATCCCCAAAAGCAAGAATTGCAAACTCATCTGCTAGGTCATGAAGTTTTTCAATATCTCCACCAGAACTTATGTGCTTTACTTTCTTATATAAGGCTCTTCTTTGTTTTCTAGTTATGTCTTTACATTCATATTGACCATATTTAGTATCAACTATCATTATTTACTCCTCTTTTACTATTAATTAAAAAGCATCTGGTGCTTCGTTTTTGTATGTCGATATTTTTAACGCTTCAACATCACCATTTTGAACACACTCAAATTCAAGTGAGTGAAATACACCGCTCTCACTTAAATCTTGGCTTGGGTCTCCAGTATATTGTATCTCTGCTAAGATATTTAACTCGCCCTCAGCATTATCTATAGTTCCATCGCCAATTTTGATTGCTAGGCTCATAGTATTACCATCAAGAAAATCTTGAATAACATTATTATCAGCACCATAATCAAATTCATCATCGTACTTAATTACTAGACTACCAGTTATTGCGTACTCAGGAAAAGCATATACTTCTGCGTTTCCATTTGTATCAAACCCAACTCTATTAATACCATTAGCGATATTAAATGAGAATGATTTCATGATAAATGTTTGAGTTGCATTACCCTCAACATCTAATGTTCTTACATCTGCATCCATAACATTAAAATGTTGAGTTTCTCCTGCAGCCCAATTACCGATTGTGAAGTCCTCTTCTAACTTTGTTGATGTAGATACTGGATTAGAAAATCCACTAAAGTAATTACCACTCATAGAAATCAATCCATTATTAGCACCTACATCGCCAGATATTGAAAGGTCTGAACACACTACGCCACAAACTTTAATACCCTCACTAGCAGCGGGATAATAAGCTAAATTAGCACTATGAGGCATACCACTTGATATTGCACCACCTATAGAATTTGCATTGCTTGAACCATCAAACTCTGTTTCATGAACACCACTAGAATATCCACTCTCTTGTCCTACTAATAATAGATGTTGAGCTAATGTTCTTGGTGTTGCTAACATATCAAAAGGCATTGTAACTGTTCCACCTCTTGTATTTGTTATTGTATCAGCTGCGTTTTTAATACTACCACGACCACTTAATAATCTCGATTCTCTTGAAATATTAAATGTTGGTTTTTCTGCTTGGACAACTGGTTGCGTATAATACGCAGTTCCATCTGCACCACTTGAATCTAAAGCTACCCCGAAAGATGTCTCAGCTTTTAAGCCATATTTAACACCACTAACAGGGAGTACACGAGTATCTGCCATTACTTACTCTCCTTTTTCTTTTTATTTGGTTTTATTGACTCAACAAACCCCATATTTAGAAGTTCATTGGCTACATCTTCGGATAGTTCTATGACCTCACCATTCCGAAGTTTTTTAAGTGAGGATTTATCACAAGCAACTCCATTAGGATTTACTCTGTGAAATTTATTTAGCTTTGCTTTTACTTTCATTATAATGCCTCTATATTTTGACAATTAAATATTGCGATTCCTCTTAATAAAGATTTATCATCTTCATCTTGTTCGTATTCAATGCTAGAAATATTAGCATCAAAAAATTCTGCACCATTACTTGATGTTGGATTATTACTTACCAACCTTTTTAATCTTTCCATTATTCCACTTACTTGCTTTATGCTATTCTTATTGTAATTACCACCAAATTTTACTTGATAATTTATTTCAATCTCATATTCTCTTTGAGTTCCATAAGATAATTGAGTTACTAAAGAATCAGATTGAGGCGTAATTAAAAAGCTAGAATTTCCACGATGCTCATCATAATGTACTCCGATACTAAATTCTGCATTAATTAAACTTGTCAATGGTTCAATAACTTTAGTAAATAATATGTTTGTAAAATCTATCGGCATTATCGTCTAGTCATTTGTACTCTTTTAATAGGTGTGAACATTTGGTCTGTTGTGCCACTAATTTCTAGCTCAAACTCATCTGAAGTTGTGTATAAACCTGCGGAAAATCTGCAATACATATTATGCCCAACTAATTGCCAGTAACAATCTATCACTTCATCACTAGCCATTTGTTCTAATTTCAATCCGTTTTCATTCCCTATAAAAGAATTAAACTTTACACTACTATTAGCAACGCCCTCTGTTATTGTTCCACCATTGCTTATTATAATTTTTATTTTATCCCAAGAATAAGATGGAGTGCCTTTTATATCTACGATTCCACCAGTTGAATTAGCGTTTTGACTTATAGTCCTTAATATTCCACGCTTCTTATATTCGCTTTCACTAGAATAGATATGCACTTGCCCAGTTCTAAGCATATCAAGATAGCCAGTTCCTTGTTCATTTATTACTTGGCTTAATATTTGGTCTGCTTTTTCTACATCGTAAGGTCTAATCAATGATTCACAAGTTAAGATTGCACAACTTCTTACAATAATTTCTGGAAAATCCGAGGCAGATACATCTTGTGTTCCGATTCCTTTATTTGGATAAATCGGGAAAGGTAAATATCCACGAATAAAATCACTCGCTCTTTTTACCGCATCGGTTTTTAATGTTGCCCAATCGCTAGAACTTTCAACCATGCTAGAGTTTAAAGTGTTAGCACTTCCACCGCTTTGATATAGCTCCAATAAATCAGTTGATGCGGTGTATTTATATTCGTCATTAGCATTAGGCGTATCTGTTACCGCAGTCATTTCTTGCCCATCTAAATATAATTGACCGCTTACATCGCCACTATTATATAAGTAAAATAGATGAGTTGTGCCACTAGCTACCCAATTACTAGCTAAAACTCTTTTGCCATCGTATTGACCTATATTTGGCTCTACAAATAATAGGTCTGTAGTAATATTGCAATAAGTAGATTCGTATGTACTCATGATTTTCTTTTCCTTTTAAATTTTAAATAATCTGCAGCTTCGTAAGGATTAAAAAACATCGTAATCAATCTATTGTCATTATCGTCATACTTAGGGTCAATGATTGTAACTGGCGCATTAAATATATTCTTATCATCTAAGCCAAGTTTATTAGCGTATTCATCCATATTTTTAAATGAGGCTACTTGAATTGCGTGACTAATTAGACCAGATGCTGGGTCTTTTAAAACTTGATAACCACTTACATGAGTGTGACCCGCAGTTAATATATGGTCTCTCCATCCAGTTTGAACCGCTCTACTAATTGCATGAGCAGTATTCCACATAGAATTACCTTTAAATTGATGCCTAGCATTTACCCTAACGCACTTGCCATTAGGGAATCTAAGATTCATTCTTGCGCCATGTTGCTTATATAATGCCTTTTTATCACGCATAATAAACTCCAAAGGGTCTCCATCCCCACTCCACACATCATGATTTCCCGCTATCAAATATAGCCAATCTACACTATTTAAGAAATGCTCCGATACTAACCAAGATTCTTTTGCAGTTGTTGATTGTTGTCCATGTAGATAAGTTAATCTGCCAACCCAATTATTTTGCACATCACCTAAATTACCCGCAAACAACCCATCTGTTTCTCTAATTAAATCGCACAAAGAATAAATTTCCGCAAGATTAGTTCCATCATCATCAACATGAGGGTCTCCAAAATGACATATTCCAATTATCCCAGTCTTATTAATTTTAATATCAATTAGTTGTCTTTGTTTATATGCATCGTACTTTTGAACATATCTTTTTTTACGATATTCAATAATATCATCAATGTTCATTTCCTCAACTGGTAAATCTTGGACACTAAAATCATTATATTCAACTATTTTAGGATTCAATGTTTTCTTTCCACAATCATTACAATAATATCTTTGCCTTTTTCTATTATTTTTCCAATATTGAAAACCATCTTTTCTTAAGCCTTCTTGGCTTTCACAATTTGGACAAGCTACTAGATTTCCATCAGGGTCTTTTGTTGGTAACTTAGTAACCCCATTAGGTTGTTTTTTCTTACTAATTATTTACTCCTCTATCAATTCAAAGTGCAAAAGGTCATCAAATCCGTTATCAGATGTTGTCCTAACTTCTTTTCCCATCATTACACTTTTATCAAGACTAGGAGATGACCAGTCTCCACCCCAACGAACATTAACGCCCATCATTGCCGATATACCTAGAACAAATCCACCTAGATAATGCCAGTCATCTCTATTATCCCAATCTATTTTGCGAGTTTTGTAGTTATATGGCGCAATATCAACTGCTAAACCCTTACAATGTTTGCCGAACTTGGTCTTAGATTTTCCTTGCGCCAACAATTCATTTTGTCTTTCTTGAGAACGCAACCCTTCAATAATTGTAATGTCATAATATTTGACAACTTTTTGCAATACCGCTACAAGTCTAGGGTCTACTCCCTCAAGTCTTTTCATACTTCTTCGACCGAGTTTCGGCATATTATTTTCTCCAGACCATTTTAATCGCCTCAGATAATACATCCATACATTCTTTTGCGATTTTTTGCTCTTCTTCTTTTGTGACTTTCCCATCAGCTTTTGCTTCTCTATATGTCTCTGCTACATCTTGCAAAGACTTCAAAAGCATTCTCCATTTAGTTGCAACCATTGTTGCTAGTCCACCTAAAATTATTGCGATTAAGTACGCAGCATTTTCCCAATTTAACCAGTCCATATTATTTTCTCTCCTTTAGTGTTTGTTTAATTTCTGCAATGTCTTGAATTATTATATCTAACTTATAATCAATTAGTTCTCTATCTGCCTTTAAATCTAGTTTTTCTTCAATAAGGTCTATATCGTATTGCATAAACCCAAAAGCAAGTGTAACGGAGCATATAAGAGCGATTATCGTTATAATATTTTCAACTGATATATTTGTATTTAACTTCACTTAGTATTTCCATTAATTCGACCTTTTAAATAAGCTAGGTCATCGGATAGTTGTCTCCAAAATTCTTCTCTCTTTTCATCTGATTTATTTAACCTATCAATTAATTTAATATTTACTTGCATTGATTGGTCTAAAACATTCTCCATCTTATGAATACTTTGTTTTATTTCTTCTAAATCTTCACTTTGGTCTTTGTTTTCTTGTATAAGATTATATATCATAAATCCAAACAGCAACGCAATAAAACCTGCGCTCCCTAATTGTAAATATAATTCCGCTAATTCAGTCATTCTTCTTTACCTTTATATCCTGTTACTTCTTCTTTTTGGCATTTTTTACATAAGCCATTAAAGCGTTTTAAACATTTTTTACTACATATCATACAAATAAAATCGATTAATTTCACTTAACTCTTCGCAACTCTCTGTTAATAAAATAACTATGCTCAATGTCATCTAATTCTACCCATGTATCTTCTACCCACCAATTATTAGGTGCTATTTTTTTCTTTTTTTCTTTCCCCATGATAAAGGATTTAAGTTTAATTCCTTTGAATACCATTCTATTTCTTTTTCCATTTTTGCTATTTTTGCTTCTTCGTTTTCTATATGCTTATTGACAAGCTCTTCAATTTCGGTATCAGCAAGTTCAACTCTTCGCTCAAGTTCTCCAATTCTGTTCTCAATTTGTAAGTACGAATAAACAAGTCCAGCGATAACCACAACTGCTTGAATAAGCCACTTAATATTAATAGATATAATAGCGTTGTCATCGACCATAGCTCCACGATACGACCTTGCTGTCTTAGGTTTGCCATCACTCATACCTCATAACCAGCTACACTCCAACCACTATCACAAGCCATAAACATAAAGAGCAAAAAAAACAACCCTACGAAAATTATTATTTTCATTAAATCTGTATAATCTTTATCCATTATAATTTTGTAGCTATCCCATCAATTAATGTGTGTATTCCAACTTTAATTTTACCAGTAGTATCATCGTAATGCTTTTTACATTCTGCATCATAACTGGATTGAGCGGTAATCCAAGAATCAGTTCTCTTCACTACCGCCCCATCACTTGTCACAATATAAGACTTATTCTGAGCATCAAAAGAAACCACCTCATCTTCGCTAAACTTATAAGAGACATTCTCTTTAGTTCTTGGTTTAAAGATGTAGATTTTCTTTCCTTTTGATGACCTTCGAACAAGCATTATTCTTCTTCAGACTCCCCTTCTAAAGACTCTTTAAGACGATTGATAAATGCTTCCTTTCCAACATTAAGTTGGTCTAGGTTAAAAGCAGTTCCAGATATTTTATTCTCTAAATCTGCGATATGATTTACCATTGCTTTTTGCTCATCCGTTAAGTCATCCAACAAATATTCTTTGTCGAATAGGTTCAACTTTTGAGGCTCGTTTTTTTCTTTTTTAGCCATTGTATGTTCCTATTTGGTTATTGATTAAAGTGCTTTTAAATCTTTTTCTAGTTCTTCCCAATCAGCTTGTTCAGACTGAGCTTCAGATGCCCTATCTTTACAGCGTTGGATTTCAATAGCAACTTGTTCTAAGCTATAAGATTGAACTGAGTCATCTAGTGCTTTACCACTACTAGCATCCCATTGCTTTCTAACTAGTTGTAATTCATCATGTGATTGTTCTGCTTGTGCTTGTCTAACAACATTTCCATCGTCATCTTTGACTTCAGAAACTGCTTTAGAATCCACAACTTTAGTCTTTTTTACAGACCAACTTTTAGCAGACTTCATTGCTTTATAGTTTTTCATTTACTTGTCCTCTAATTGTTGTTTGAGTTGTTTTACTTCAGCAGATAACTCTTGAACTGCTTTAATTAATGGTGCTACAAACTGATTGTAATCAGCACCTAAATACTCATCGCTATCTTTAATACCAGCAAAATCTTCGTTACTACTTTCTTTTAATACTTCTTGTACTTCTTGAGCGATAATACCATACTTTGTTTTTCCGTCTTGTTTATCATTGATATAGTTATAGCTAACTGGTCTTATTTTATTTATAAACTCTAAGCCTAAATCACTATCTTCAATGTTTTCTTTTAGTCGTTCATCAGAAGTTTGAATTGTGCCGTTAGCGTATAAGACACCAGCCCCATCACTAGCAACATATAATCGAGTTATATTTGCATTGCCAATAACTGCATAATTATCACCTAATCCAGTTGTAGATGCCCCAATTACAATCTGATTAGATGCTCCAACGGCACTTGCCTCAGAATCATAACCAACTAAAACATTATTGCTACCAGTTGTTATTGCCTCTCCAGCGTTATTTCCTAAAGCAAGATTATTGTCTCCTGAAACAAGAGCTCTTAAAGCTGATTTACCTAAAGCAGTATTATATTCTGCTCCGTCCATATCGCCATACATACTTTCCATGCCGACTGCGGTATTATATCTAGCAGTTCCAGCCCAACTTCCATTAGCTGTATTAGTTCCAATAAAAGTATTATCCGCACAATGTGAACCATTTGTATTAGATGCTACATTATAACCTAAAACAGTATTATTATCTTGGTCTTGATGCTCTGTTAATGATTTATATCCAATGGCTGTGTTATTATCACCCGCATTAAGATTAGTAAGAGATTGGTGTCCTATTGCTATCGTTCCTGTTTTAGCTTGGTCTGTAGTTGAATCCAAAGCATAAGAACCAATCGCAATATTTTCTGTAAATTCTCCAGTACCGCCACCTCCAGCCCCACGCCCAAGTATAACATTATCAGTTGAATTTGCACTATTAATACTGCCACCTGCTTCATATCCAACAATTACATTACTACCTGAACTTGAATTATTAGATGAGGCGAATGCTCCTGCACCTATTATAATATTAGGGCTTGATGAATCTATCTGACCAGCGAGATTACCGATATTAATACTACCGCTACCCGATGTCTGTTGCATTCCAGCTTGGTATCCGATGTAAACATTTTTAGTTCCAGTTGCATCACGACCACTAAGATAACCTAGTGCAACATTTCCACCAGCTCCTGAAGTAATTGATTTTAAAGATTCTCTTCCGATAGCTACATTATTATCACTTTGAGTCAATGCTTCCATAGATTTCCAGCCAACTGCAACATTTCCATGAGCATCATTTAAATTACCAGCAGACATTGCTAAAGTACCAATGCCTATATTGTAATTACACGCACCGCCAAATTCTTGAAACGCTACTTTGTGACCTATAAAAACAGAATCATAAACATTTCTTACATGGGGAGTTTTACCAGCTTCAGAACCGATTACAACAGAGGCTGATAAAAGACCTGTACCACCTCTCCACGCTTCTTTTCCAATAATAACATTATTATCTATTTGGTCTGAGTTCATTTGGTCACCAGCACCAGCTCCAATGACTACATTTTTATCTTCATTGCCATCAGCTAATTTAAAAGCTCCATATCCCATAATAGTATTTGAGGCATTTGCAGTCATGGCTTTACCAGCTTCATATCCAACTGCTGTATTGTAAAGACCACTTGTAAGAGCAGTAAGAGCTTTAAATCCAACAGCTATAGTACCAGTTCCCTGTCCAGTAAAATTAATTAAAGTATGATAGCCAATAGCTACACAACTTGAACTATTATAATTTGAAGAACCTTGCATTGAACTTGTGCCAATAGCAATATTATCTGAACCAGCTTGGTTATAAAAACTAGTATACTTTCCAATATTAACATTATCAGAACCAGTTGTAACTCCATAGCCTGATGCATGTCCTACCGCAGTATTATTTCCACCACTTGTCAAATTTTGATGTGATTGTGAACCAAAAGCAGAATTATTTGTACCACCTGCTAAAACATAAAGTGCAGAACCACCAAACCCTGCGTTTCCACTACCAGTAGCAAGATGCCCTGATTGATATCCAAAAAAACTATTGTTAGTTGCAGTTGTCATAGTTTTTCCAGCTTGGTATCCCACAGCTGTATTGTATTGACCATCTGTAAGAGCAAGAAGAGCATTATGCCCTACAGCAGTTGTACCATTTGCATCTGCACTATTTATTCCGTAACCTGCTTTATAACCAACAAGAACAGTTTCTGCAGTAGTAGTCAAAGTGTACCCAGCATTTGAGCCTAAAACTACATTGTGGCTACCTGTTGTAAGTGTATCAAGTGAATGTTTTCCTACTGCTGTATTTTCATTACCAGTAGTTATTGCATTTAAAGAAAAACCACCTACCCCAACATTGCCATCATTGCTTTGACCTGACACACCAGCTCCAGCCAAAGCACCTAAATAAGTATTGTTTTTACCAATTACATTATGATACCCTGCACTATCTCCTACAAAAGTACTATAAGTAGAACCACTTGCATTTTGCATTCTTGCAGAGTCTCTACCTACTGCAACTGTAGTTCCTGCGTCAGTCTCAGCTCCTAAAGCATTTAAACCGATTGCCACATTATTGCTTCCAGTAGTCAAAGCATCAGAGGCACCTGAGCCAACTGCAACATTTGAGCTACCAGTTGTAACATCATTTAAAGCATTATTGCCTACAGCTGTATTTGCATCTCCAGTAGTTAATGCACTTAAAGCATAATTACCAACTCCTGTATTCCATTGCGCATCATCCATAGAGGCATCTGAAACACCTTCTCCTATAAAGGTATTATAATTACTACCAGCATCTAAATTTGCTCCTGCACTTTTTCCAAATATTGTATTTGAAGAACCACTATCATTATTACTAAGACTAATGCGAGAGTTTAAATCGAGAATCAATTTAGCACTAGCAACTTGAAAAGTCATTGTGTCGCCATCGTGATTATATCTTATGCCACCCCTTGAACTATCATCTGCATCTCCAAAAAATACACTTGTCTCTTTATCGGTTGGTGATTTTATAGTAATTCCAGCATGGTCACTATTTTCAATTACTAACTCATTTGCTTGATTAAATATAGCACTTGAACCACCAGCACTACCCCCTAAAACATGAAGTGAACCGCTTGGAGAAATTGTGCCGATGCCAACCTTTCCTGCTGAATTTATAACTATTCTATCGTTAAGTCCATCTATTCCTCTTCCACCACCTGTTTGTATCGAAAATAAATCTTGATTATGGTCGGCTACAAGTTGTATTCTATTATCATCATCCGAATCACCTAATGCTATTTGTGTGTATCCCGTATTTGATGAAACTAATGCTAATACTTCCGAACTACTTGTACCATCTCCTATTTGTAAA
>Ga0070746_10000194_pt1 | contig 34367 bp, 56 predicted proteins | sample VirMetDEL_Mar_21_FD_77016 | JGI IMG/M metagenome (GOLD analysis project Ga0070746, IMG submission 77016) | Aqueous microbial communities from the Delaware River and Bay under freshwater to marine salinity gradient to study organic matter... | ecosystem: Environmental > Aquatic > Marine >...
ACCTGCCGTATTTGGTTGCATTTGCGGGGCTTGGATATCCATCTGCCCCATCTGTTCAGGATATAATCCTGCTTGTTCAATCGGACTTCCTAACCCACGATAAGGCTGGAATCCTGATGTATAAAATGGATCGTTTTGCATATTAATACATTGATGAAAGAAGTCCTAAACCACCGCCAACTGCAGCCCCTACTCCTGTTCCTATCCCCGGCACAACTGATCCAATCGAAGCGCCTGTGGCTGCTCCACCCATCATTGCACCTATTGGATTCGTTCTTTGCTGTGGTCCTGTTGATGTCGTCGTTGTCGTTGTTGGAACATTAGCTCCTAGCATCCCAGTATATGCCCCTAATCTTCTATAAGGATCGTTTTGTTGATTAATATATTGTTGATATTGGAACATATTCTGAGCGGTTTGAGCATCCATATTGCCTGCGCCCATATTATAAAGGCTGCCAATCGCATTTAATTGCTGTTGTGAACCCATTCCTGCAAGATTGCCCTGTGCCTGATATGCCTGGATCTGTTGTTGTGCTGCCCTTGCTGCATCATCCGCACTCATGCCTTGCTGTTGTAATTGCATCTGAAGCATATTCTGCGCTGACTGAGTATCAAATTTAGCGGCATCCATTGATAAACCTTCGCCCGTTCTTTGATCACCGGCTGCTGCAATGTTTTGCTGTATATTCATCTGATCAGCTTGCAATGCCTGCCCTGATGCTGTTGATGCATCCTGCAAAGATAATCCTTCGCCTGCACGAGTATCAGATGCGGCCGTTCTTGCTCTATCCATTAATAAACTTTGGACGCGCCCCTGCTCTGCATCCACGGAATCCATTGCTTGCCCAAATCCCTGGCTTCTTAGTCTCGCTGCGGCATCAATAGCCTGCTGATTCGCAGATTTATTCGTTTCCGCTTCAACCAACCCATGTCTAGAACCACCAAAAGCATTGGCTGCAACAGCTGAAGCTGAATCCATGCTCAATTGTTTTTGCCTTTGCTCTTCAATATCACGCATCGTCGCCTGAACAACCTGATCTTCATATGGGTCCATCCGGGCCTGAATGCGCTGATTGTAATCATCTGCTGTCATCGTATTAATATCCGGTCCTTGAAAGGCATTTTGTTGGATATTAGGCGATTGATAAGACGATGCTACTTGATTCGTCTGCATTGCATTCTGTGCTATTTCTGGAGCCTGGAATTGTCCTTTGCCATGAAGATCCACAGGCTTGAAATTAGGCCCGATATTTCCTGCAACCATACCAAGATTTGAAACAGCGTTATTAATATTTTTGTTTCCATGAATAGCCATTCCTTCTGCTAATGATCCAGCTGTGTTCATTTGTTGATTTGGACCTGCGGGCCCTGGACCCGTATAAGCTTGATAAGGAGTATTAGCTATATTAGAAGCTAGCCCAAACCCTTCTTCCATAAATTGAGAATATCTAGGATCTATTGACGTAGATGATGTTTGTTGTGTTGTCTGTTGGCTTTTATTACCCGGTAATAGCTGTCCCATTTAAATCACCTTTGTGAGAATTACGCTTTTGTTTTCAAAATGTGGAAGGGCTTTTTCCCAGCCTTTGCGTCCAAAAATCTGCATTTCAGAACATCCAAGTGCATAACCATATTGCGTCAACCTTTCTTCCATTCCTTTTATTTCTTCCAAATCACCACCTGCAAAAACGACGACTAGCACCCGTTTCATAGGATGATCGATGATTTCCGTAATTAATGCCGAATTTTCCGTGGACCATAATGCCATTTTTTGGTTTTGAACATTTGTCAAAACATCCCGCCATTGATAGATCCCAAATCTTTTGATGGCTGGTTCCAGGAAAGGGCGACATCTATTTAATTCAGTTAAAGTGTCGATGCTGATAATGCTCCTGCGTTGCTTACTTCAATTTTGTATTTCGTTCCGTTAGGTGATTCCAATATCAACCTTCCTAAACCTAATTCTAAATCTGCATTCGTAGAATGTTTTTCGCGGGCTAATCGTTCCATTGAGCTCCTAACAACATCCTGATCACGTGAATCATATTGCGGTGGTGCTTTTGGGAGTTTCATCGCCTTCCGCCCGGAACTAGATCAAGCCTGAAATCACCAACGCGCCAGCTATCCGTATCTACACCTTCAATCCGCATTTTAAATTCACGCCCGCCAAATCTTACGCTCGTTGGTTCTGCCAAGCTATATGGCCCATGAGTATTGGCGGAACTTGTGGGATAGGCTTTTGAGTAAAACCGCACTCTGGTATCACCTAGATTTTTTTCATCAGGTATCAATTTCTTGACATGAACATATCGTTCACCTGTTCCTATTTCTATCGGACCGCTTTCAACATAAGGCACGGCATTGGTTGATGCTCCTGCAATATCAGCGTATCCATAACCAACTTCATGTTCATAAATTTTTGATGTGTTATTTGAAGCATCATATTGAAGCATTAATGGATATATCGTGATGCCTGAATCCATGCCACAGGATCGATCCAGATTACCTACTGCCCAGGTATTTTCGCGTGAGTTCCATAACACATAACGATCAACATCGTTGGATGATGCTGATGGATAAAACCACCAGAATTCGCCATATGCTGACAAGGCCATGCCGAATATTTTTGCAGATTGCTGCGTATTGATATCGCTGAACACATAGTCATTAACATCTGAAGGCAAGGGCTTGACATAACCGTCGTAGATGAAGAAGTTTTCTGCACCCATCCATGCCGCTAGAGAATCGCCCACGCACCAGGCTTTTGGTCCAATAATTCCGCAATTCCTTCCAACTTCCTGAAAGCTGAAAACAAAAGGTGGCCCAATGTATGAAGCAAGATGGGCATCCGTAGAAGTTAGAATCAAACTGCCTTCCTTGACACGTAATCCGGTCATGATTTTGCCACCAGTTACGAGCTCAAAATCACCCGCTTGATTTGCAGATGTTGGTAGCCATGCCTGATAATCTTCCTGATCAGACCATTGGATTTTTCTTGGATTATTTCCTGCTCCTAATGCGAAAACGAATCTTTCAGCCGTAACCATTACGGCCTTATTTGATGTTGGAACCGTTCCGCTTGTGGCAGTTATTTCGGCTGCATCTGTAGATGTTGATACACCCCATTGAAGCAGGCGCCCATCACGATCAGAACAGGCAATTAATTTCTGCCCAAATAAATCAAGAGACCAAGTTGTGGCGTCAAGGATGCCCGTGCTTCCAGTCTGCGTTGATGCAGATCCGTACCCCCATGATCCATTATATTCGCCTGTGCCATAACCCACTAATTCGCTGCTAGTTCCATATCCTGCTTGCAGATTAGCTGGTGATATATCGTTTAAATTGCCACCTAAATCGGAATGATATAAATGGGTATGGGTGCCAACTACAATTTGAGTTGATCCTGCATTATCCTTCCAGACAGCAATAGCAGTTGGATGTCCTGAAAGTGTGCTTGAACCTAATTGGCGCCAACCCTGTATGGGCTGAAGGGCTCCGCCATACCATCGTATAAGATCACAATCATGCCATCTTCCACGGCTTTGCCTTTCCGTTCCACTTCTATAAATGCCTGGTGGCAGTTTTATTTCTGCTAATGCCATTCCGAAATTAAACCTTCTTTGTAAACGACTTTTCCTTCTTCACGCATTGCCGTTAAGACCTGTTTACGATTCGATCCATCATTTTTGTATGATATGTGATTCCAGCCATCACGCGGGTCACTACCTGGAAATTCAAGGATGAGCTGATCAAAATCCAAATTTTCAGATGCCCATTTTGCGAGCTCATAATTACTGATCGATGGCGCTTCAATATCTGCCGCCTGAGCCTTAACATGAGCCGACGAATCGGACGAGCCAATGGCACGGTTCAATTCTAGGCAGCGGAATCCAGAATTAATAACCACAGGCCCATGAGCATCACGGATCGGCTGGATACAGGAAGCAACTAAATAAACCAAATTTATTAATTCTTCCTGTCCTAATGTATTATCAATGCCTTTCCGTAATGCTGTTTGGCTGCGTGTAAATTCACGGATTGAAAAATTAGGCGATATTTTCAAGACAACAGATCCATCAAATTGTTTTTATCATGCCCTTTGTCATCGTTGATTGCTTTATCTAAAGCTTTTTTTGCATCATCATCCAAATTATCATCGATGGCCCGGAGAATATGTTCCTTGGCTGCTGACTGCATTTTGTCCGCGGCGATGCTTAACAATGTATTCGCTAACATGGAAAGAATCATGGTGTCTTTCTTTTGAAATAGGTTATAAAAATAATTAATTAGATTTAGCATTTACCTTTTCTTCCTTTTTTTCTTCATTGTTATCACTGGTATCAGATTTTGGATCTCCATACATAAAGGAGCCAATCTGACTGATTAAGACCGTGAGGGCTCCGATGACGGAAACCAACAAAGTGCTTGTTTTATCATCCATTTCAATAGGTTGATACATAAGCGAATAGATCGTAAACGCGTAGATACCTAAAATTAGGATTGCTAATAAAAACCTAAAATTAGCACGTCTTAAAACTATGCGTTCTGTAACAGTAAAATTTTTTTTATCAGATTTAGGAGGATCACTCCTAGTTATTTTTTCAATTGTTTCCGCCATTACTTTCTCTGCATTAATTCTTTGATTGCATTTGTATTAGCATCTAATGCTAATTTTATTTGAAGAATTGCATCACTAGATTTTTCAATCATATTCAATAGCCTTGCATCATGCTCTTCATCTTTTTTCCAAAATTCTTCGCGTTCTTTGCGTGCTTCAATTGATTGAAAACGTATAAACCAAAAACTGGCTATGATAACGCAGGCTGGTATGCCTAGATCCATAACCATTTGATAAATAGTATTTACTTCTGGCATAGCTTCCGCCTTTGGGTAGTTATAGTATTGATCCGCCGGGTTGGGATGGTGACCGCTCATGGCTTCGGATGTGCGTCTTTGATTGCTTTTCTTTTAATTACCTTTTTCATCTAACACCTTTAACAATAAGTTTTCCAACAGGGTGTGAAGCACCCGTAGCCCAATTCCCACTTGACCAATTAAAACGTAAACCAGTACAACTAACTAATGTTTCATGTGAAAAATGTACTTCCCTTACTGCCCATTTTGAAGACTGATTACTTATCTCTGTCCTAAATCCACATTGCATATGCCCTGAAGTGTTATCAACAGAGGAAAAAGGATTAAAAATAGTCCCTTTAATAAAAGCTCCTCTACTCATATCAGAATCGACATTGTGCATAGGAAACATCGATCCACCAGTGTTTTCACTAATAGTTACTACGTTTTGATCACCCGAAATGTAATGTATGTCATGGTTCACAAAGTGCAGATCAGCACTTGATGTATTGCCATCGGAAGTTAAAAAATGCATTTGTAGGTCAACACCTGTAGTTGTAGCAGGAGAACAAGCTCCTAAATAAAAATCATAAACACTATAACTAGCAGAAAAACAATTATTTAAATCTAGATTTGTTGTACTATTATTAGTAACTGAGGTGCTTTTAGTCGCTGAATCTGTTACTGCACTTCCTAGAGTAGCATTATTAATCGTAACCGCCCCATTACCATCGCCTGTTGCGATGTTGGTCCCTTCTAATTTAAGAACTCCTGGCATTATTCACCTTTTGGAAATTTAGTTTTCACGGCTGCGACTGCAATGGCATTATCTATTCTGGTTAAGGCTCTTTAGGCCAATCAACTTCGACCCATTTACCATCTTCAAATTTAGCAGAAGAATGATTAGGTAAATCTCTTAGTTTTTGCCTATATACTTTCCATTCTTCTTTTTTGTCATCTGTTAATGGACAATCTGGCAATTGAGTATAATCAGTAACTAATAATTTACTGTCTCGTTTATATTTCAAATCACTATCTTTTATAATCATTTTCAAGTATTCGATACATCTGAAATTGCACCTGAACCAATGTGAAAAACGGTTAAAGCCACAGGGTTAAAAGCGGAAGAAGCCCAATAAACAGTTCCAGCAGTAGAACTTCCTTCTACTGACCGAGCAACTACATAGCTACTTGCATCTGAACTAATTGTCACAAGTCTTGATATGGCAATAGGAACATTAACAGCAGGATTTGAATAAAAATCTACGCCACGGAAGGTCGAACCCCCTGCTGTTATACTACACCTGACATTTGATCCAACACCTGAAGTTACAACCATGCCTTGACCACCAATCGCAGTTATATACAGAAAATCTCCATTTAAAACACTAGGTATTGTTATTTGATTTGCTGTATCAACTACTTTAGTTGTAGAATTTGCAGTTAAATCTCCCGTAAAAGTTTTTGAATAAATTTTCTTGATATTTCCAGCAGGAAAAGTAACACCACTGTCCAAAGACAGGACACTCCCCGACTTACTTGCTAGTGTGCTGCCGCCTAATGTAAGTGTACTCATCGTATATCCAAAGTTCCACCCGTTTGTACATTCACCGTACCTCCGTTAATGTTTAGTTCGTGCAGTACAGTTAAACTTCCTGTCAGGTTAATTGTGCCTGCCGATGTTAATTCAATCGGGCCAACAATCATTGCCCGTTCATTTGCAGATACTCCGACTGTATCGGTGATTTGATGGGTATTATGAACCATCCCGTCTTTGAAAGATATTGTTGCCATTATTCAGGTTTGTGGGATTATTTAATCTATAATTTCTTGAAGAGTTAAAACATATTTGCCATCACCGGCATTATTAGGATTAACTATAACAGTATTTGTGTTATTACTTTTTACTCCTACATAAATTGTTTTAGTAGTAGATTGAGCTATATCGTAAATATGTTGACAACAAACTCTTTCAGCTATTCCACCATCTGTATCCCATAAAGTTGCAAATTGATCAATATCAGAACCACCACTTGATGTGCCGAATGTTATATAAAGTTCAGTACTAGAAGATGATGTGTATGCTCTCGCTGTAAAAGTAATTAAAACTTTTGAATTTTGTGATCCAGAAGTAATTGATTCACTAATTACATTTACGACTGTACCTTCGGCTGATTTTGCAGAATGGTCCGTATTCATACGGGTTTGCCGAATGAAACCTGAAGGATATACTGTTGTTCCACCAATCGTTCCGTTAAACGTCCCTGCACTAACAGTCCCTAAATTATTAGCACTGCCTGCCAGAGTAACATTCCCAGAAGTATCCAGGGTCAGCGCAGTAGTATTGTTCGTGTGTTTAATCGTATCGACTTTAAGTTCTGATGCCATGATTGTTTATGCTAATGCTGTAATTCCGATTATTGGAGTGGAAATGATATTATTAGAACCTTCCTGACCTCCTGCCCAATGATGTGTATAGTGAGCTCTTGCTTCATGACTACTATCATATTCTCTAACTTGTAATTTTAATTCTTTACCACTTGTCCAGGTAGCTTGTCTTCCAGAAGCATTGTCTGTGCTACCTCCAATGTGAAATGCCCAAACACGATGAACTCTAGTTTCTCCGTATGCACTATTTTGTATAGAGTGTGTAGTATAAGATTGAGTTACGTTTTCACCACCAATAACAAACTTATCATGCGAAATAAAAGTAGCGTCTGATCTAGCTAAATAATAATTAAATTCAAAAACTACTGTTTGCGTTCCAGTTGGAGGAGTGTAAGTTATAACTGACCCTGTTAAATCTGCCCAAGAACTTGTAAGAGCTTGTACTGCCGTTACATTTTGAACAGTATAAGTGCCACTTTGAACTGTTATGGAACTACCATTGCAAGGACTCATAAACTGCTCAATAACTGCCCCTTTCGGTTGAACAGCCGCAGTCAGTTTCCCACTACTATCAATAATTTCGTTTCCGTTGTATTTGAATACTGAAGGCATGGTTTATTCTGGTTCCTGGGACGCTAAAAAAGTTTGGTAGTTTGCTTTTACTTCGTCAGTCATCACCGCATTAAATTGGGCTAAAACTACTGGATCAGTTATTGCTGAAGTATCTGCGTCTGGTTGAAGAACATACCGATGAAAACTTGAAGAAATTTCCTGTGAATTTCCATCACCATCCGTTTCAATTATCTGGATGCGTTCACGCACCTGAATGCAGTAATGGTCTCCTGCATTTAGAGTTTCTGCTTTATCAACAATTGTTTTTTTGGTAAGTGTCATTTTAAAGTTCTGCTATATAATGAAGTGAAAAATAAATTTCTTTGCTTGCTGAAAAATCTTCAATACTAGAACCGCTGTAAAAAAAGAAATTTGTGCCATTGATTGCAGGTAGCACATTTAAAACTGTAGAAATCTCATTGTTAAAACCTCCTGCACCTGATCCTCTAGCACCTTCATGATTTGCAGTCGAAAAAGGTAATCCCCCAAAAGTCGTGCTTGTTGAAGAATCACTTCTAACTCTTATATAACCCGTGCAAAAAACGCTATTACCAATTCTGGTATAATAACCTGTATAATTATCTAATGAAGCAGTTCCACCACTTCCAGCAGTATTTGTAATAGTCCAGCTTCCTTGCTCGTATACATCAAGAACTTGACCAGAAGAAGTCGCACTATTTATTAATGCAGGGTTCCCAGTAGTAAAATCTATCCCTTTTCCTGCCGTGCCGATGACTACGTTTCCTGAATTAATTGTGACATTACCAGAAGAATCTTTTAAAACTACCTCCCTAAAAGCACTACTATCCCGTACCTTTAGTTTGTCTGCCGTGCTGTCATAATAGACTTCGCCTTCTACAGGAGAAGCAGGCTGCCCGGATGGAGTTAAAACAATGCTGCTCATACGATTTTCATGCTCCCGTCGATGGTTAGCGTCACGCCGCTGCTGACAGAAATAGGCCCGTGCATTACCGCTGACATCCCGCTGTCAATTGTTGTGTCCCTGGAAATTGATGTTGGGTGCATAAATGCTTTTAGATCCAGTTCACGCAGCCCCTGGTTTAGATGCGTAGCCCAGACATTTTCAGCGCCTCCAACAACAGGCACCCGGAATCCGTACTGCGGCGTGTCATAATAACTGTTCGCGGTGGTGTTTAGTTTGCCGCCCATTCCGCTGTGAGCTCCACAATAATAATAAAGGGTCGATGCGGTGCTGTTGGTAACGGAAAGCCTGACTTCAAAGCCCAGCGTGTAGCTGCCCATGTTTCCGATATTACTGCTGTAGGTGGCGTAATCAGTGCTGTTTCCTCCATAGTAATAAGTCACCCCTGTGGTGTATGCGCTGCCGCTATTATGCGTTCCATCGCTCGTTGTGGAAAAACGAATTGGATGCCCCTGGTTTGTTGTGCTGTTCTGATTAAAAACATAGGTGTATCCATGCTGCAACGTGAGCTCTGCCTGCTGCGTATTATCCACAAAATATTTGTTGCTACTGTCAACTGATGCGACTGTAAAATTAAATGTGTAGTCTGTCATGCTATTACGCTCACTGTTCCGCTCCAATTATATGGTGCTGTGTCAGATTCAATGGTTGCTCCTAACGAATTTTTGTATTTAAAAATATTTCCATCTGGGCCGCCGTGTCCTCCTGACCAATTAAAAACCATATTTTTCCCAGTAAGATATGACCCTCCATAACCATCTTGCCCATCAGTTGATCGGCATTTTATATACTGTGTTCCTGTTGCAGTCGCGCCGCCATAATTAGTGCCTGCGAATGTGCTGTACATAACATAGGCCCCAGGAACGCCGCTGTATCTTCCATTTGTATTAGAGCCACTTCTGTAATAGCCAGATGATGGTAATGGGTATAAACTATGGGATGTCCCATAATTTCCTTCATTATGGAATGGGGCTATATTTAAAGCTTCAGCAAAACGATTTTTTGTCACATTGTAGACGGCGATATCTGACGCTCCGACTGCGCTGTAGCTGTTATTTGTATGGAAATAACTTGGATACTGCGACCATGTAAAACCGCAAGCACCACCTGCACCACCTAACCCCTTGAAAATTTTTGCGTTAGTCCCCTGTGTGAAGTTCCAGGTGACATCATAATCTGCGGCAGATAGATCGAATATCGGGCCTCCCTTTGCTCCATCTGTTCCGTCTGTTGCTGATGTTGTACCTATTGTTCCTAAAGTTCCACCAGCACCAGCAGTCCCTTGTAAAAACCCGTTCACATTAATTGTGATTGTGCTGCCGGAAGGAATGGCACCAGAAACAAAATTTGATCTTGTTAATCCAATGCATCGATCCTTTGGGATGTCATATCGGGTGCCACTGTTACCGCTGCCTGACCATGCTGTTGCGACAGAATTATTATTGTTATAATCCGATGTTGTCATCCAACCACCATAAAAAGCATTAACTAAGCTTCCATCGTATTTCCAGGTCCAAACACCATTAGACCAATCATTGCTCGTGTGTGCTGTGTTGATTTCGTTTATTGTAATAGAAGCATTTACAGGAGTGCTTCCATCCCATCCCTGGTTCGTTAATTCTGTTGCAAGATTTATAGCTGTCTTAGAAGGTAAAGTGGTATGATCCGTTATATAGACTTCTGGATGTATGCCTGTCGCAACAGCCGTCATCGCCGCAGATGAATCAAAGGAAAGTGCTGTTGCCTGGAAAATAGAGCTCTTTCCAAGAAAGTCACTAACACATATGTTCCCGCTGGAAGGCACCCCAGATGCGGCGCCATAAAAACCAGTTAAGCAATTGCTACTAATGCTGTTGAATTCGGTCTTTATCTCTGAAAGACAAAGTGGATTTGAAGCACTAGCGGTTGACTGTAACGCCATTTGCAATGTCCTGGAATGCTTGAACTAACACAGAAAAAAGATAATTGTATTTAACGGAAAGTGTTTCGCCTTCTTCAATAGCTTCGGGCATCACTTGCTGAAGCTCCTGGGCAATCACGCCAATGCCCGGTTTACCAGTTTCTTTCCAATCGAATTTATGGATTTTTACATCCATAATCTTCAATAATGCTTCACCGGGCCCAAAGGAAGTAATATTTTCCTTCAGCTTTTCATCTGAAGTCGCACAAACGTCTGGTGCTTCGATGTTGTGAGATGCTGTCCATTTAGATGATCCAAATGAAAAGGTTCCGCCGCCCGATGATAAGCTTGGTGCTGACGATACGGTTACGGTTCCTGAAGAAATGGAAAGATTGCTTCCTATTTTTATACCACCTAGAACGCTGCTTGAAGCTGTTGGCAGGGTATAAACCGAATAGGCAGGCACGGCAAAAGTTCCATCACCACGAAGAAATTTTGTCGTATCCGCAACATTGTTTGATGTTGGTAAAGATGGAACTGCTCCTTTACCTGATGTTGATGCGGCTGGTAATTGTGCAGATGCTAATGTTCCAGAATTTACCTTCGATGCAGGAATGTTTGGGATATCGGCTGCGACTAATGCCCTAAATGAACCAGCGGCTGCCGACGACCCCGTGCCTGGGCCTGCAAAAACTTGATTCGCGCCTCCATTGCTATTGCTTGCTAATCCATCAACATAGCCTTTTGAAGTTGCATGAGCTGATGCCGTAGGAGTATTGACGGATACGGTTGCATTGCTTGTGGTTGCGTCCAAAGACCCATCAACATCTAGGGTGCCGCCAACTTTTAAGGTTTTGCCTGCTCCGACTTGCAGGCCAACGGATGTTCCGCTACCCGCTGATGTGAAGATTCCATCAAGATCCGTAAAATTAGAATTTAGTTTAGTGCCCCATGTTCCGACTGATGCGCCTGATTCTGGAAGCGTTAAACTCAGGTTAGTAGTTGATCCGTCTGCCATTATGCCGCCTGTCTAAGTGGTGCTTCATTCCAGGAAACACTGTCCGCTGTTTGTGCAACCCATGAAACGGTTTTTGGGTCTGATTCTGCTTCCCATTTCTTTCTGGCATTGGATGCAAATGCCGTAAGTGAAATGACATTTGATCCTATGGTCTGGGTGCCTGTTGTGATTTGAGTTATTGATGAAGTCGCTTCAATCGTTTTACTAATTGAAAGAATTGCCTTCGCATTCGATGAAACAGATGATGTTGCAGTTATTCCTGCTGTGATCTGCGTCGTTCCTGATACTGCACTCGATGACGTAGAAACTGATGCTGATATCGATGCAGAAACCGAAAACTCATGATTTGCGGCAGATGCAACGGATGCAGTCGCAGATATCGATGATGCTGCCTGCCTTGTCGCTAATGCGGCAGAAGTCGTAGATGCAGAAGATGATATTGATGCAGCCGCCAGGGCGAGAGGCTGCAAAGCTGATGTAACGCTGGAAGTTACATCGATAGTGGCTGCTATCGTAAGGCCGGGATTGTTCTTATATAGGCCATTACCATAGTTACCAACGCCGTATTTTGTAACGGCTACGGGCATATCAATCTAATGAAATAGTTAACTGTCCTGCATTGATTCTGATGACATCACCGGAATTAACTGTCTTGGAATCAGTCAATGCTGAATACGCCAGCATATTTCCAGATGTTGAAGCATCCCAAACGCCGATATGCGTAATCGTGCCCCAGTTTGATGTCGCTGTGTTCCATTCAACGGCTGCTGAAGTTGTAGCCTGGTTATTCGTTACTGAAAATGCAGCGGTTTGCCTTCCATATCCTGAATTGCTTGTAGATATTTCGCCGCCGCCTGATGCGTCTTCAGTTGGGTTTGCTGTATGCAACGATAAATAAATCGTGCTTGGAGCCGTGTAAGCATTTCCTGCAAACACATGATCCAGAATTTCTGTTTCTAGAAAGTTCGAAAAACTCATAATTAGCGCCCTGGTGTTGTGAAATTCATCGATAATGCATTGCCGCTTTTCGTTGCTGATTCATTCGATGCGGCGAGTTCTGCAACCTTTTGCAAATACAAATTTTCCCATACAGGCAATCGTTCATCTTCATGCAGATAAGGACTGGCCTGCCTCAATGTTCCATAAAGGTATAAATCTGGTGCATCTTCTAGGAGCCAGTTTGTCGTAGCAGATGCTAATGCAGGAATCTTTTGGTAATAAAGCATTTCGACGGTATAGGAAACATCTGGAGCTGGAAGAACCTCAATATAATCATTAATGATAGTGTAATATCTTGGTTCTGCCGCTGTCCTGTACGAACTACCTAATTCATCGATTCCTTGGGAGGTTTTGTATTCCAGGCTGATAATCGGATCTGTCTGCAAAGATATTGCTTTCATTTCCAGAAAATCAGCTGGAAGACTGCTATATTGCGAATCAACAGTTGCATTGACGCGCACCAGCATTTTTCTGTTTCTGATCATGCGCTGAAATCCTGCTTCGGCCATCGTAACGAAATCAGGCACGACAGAAGTTAAATCCGTCCTATCTAGCCAATTTGATACGCTGTCAGTTAGTGCCGAATAAGAATTTAGCGCCATTGATCATTTCTTTTTTTTTGTTTCGGAATTCTGGCCGGCGAGCATTTCTTCACACATGATTTGCATGATCTTATAAGGAGCCATAGCAGCATAATGCTTTGATGCCTTCCCTATGAGTGTGCGATCGAAAGCTTCACCAGTCTTGATGAATCCTTTAACAGCTTCGCGTATTACTTCATCCATTGGTTATTTTAAAAACTGGATTATCATCAACCCATTTCCGCCATCGCTTTTTGTCATGAAACCATCCTTCACGCATTGCTGACATGACAACGGTTTCAGGAACATTTGCATAAGGCCGAAATGCGCTCTTTCTATTTGGTATGAAGGAATCACGTTCAATTTTCGTTGATTCAATCAACGGCTGAACATCTTCCGTTTCTACCAAATGAATTTTTTGATCTGGATCGGCGACGATCCTTTTAAGAACGCCGCCGGTTTGATCATAAATGGTTGTTACAGACATTAACTCGTGGAGCGGTCAAATATTGCAGCGCTAGCTTTTTCGTTGCTTGACTGCAGTCCAAATTCGACAATCAGCTGTTCACGGTCCGCGTCTCCGACTTTCGAAATTTCCTGTCTAGTGAAAGGCCGCAGGAAGGCGACTTTCCAATATTCGAAATCAAGAAGGAAGACGGTACGATCACGCTGTTTCCTGTTCATCATCACTCGTAAATCACCGAAATCAGATGCAAACAAAGTGATGTTTGAGGAAACCGTGTTGACATCAACCATCTGCCTGGTATTGGAGCGACCGGTAAATCCAGAAATTGTCCTCTTCTGGAACGGTCCTACCATCAAGACATCGGGTTGTGCTCCAGCAGTCCATGCAGTCTGCATCGCTGCTTCAACAGTGTCTTCAGTCAATGCCGCCTGGGTCCCATCAGTCATCGCAGCGGTTTCGCCAGTTGCTTGCGCTCCACCGGTTCCACGTGTGTCATTGGTTACAATCCAATGCTCCAATGCACGTGTTTGGCGTGCGGTTCCTGAAGATCCTGCAATCTTTGGATTAGCAGAAACTAATGCCTTTTCGACATCATTTTTTAGGATTCTAGCAGCCAACATAAGTTGATGGGCGAGCTCAGAAGTCTTGCCATATTGGGATACAGCAAGTTGAGTTCCTGACACGACCGCGTTCCGTAAACTGATCTGGGTCACATTCGTTACCCTGGCGCTGTCAACCATCGTGTCTGCCGCGAAGGCTACTGCTTCTTCGTGCTTATTCGTCGATACTGGATCGGGAAGTGACTCAGTCTGCCATTCGAAGGTGGTATTCTGGACATTTACTCGTCCAGCGTTATTCATAAAAGGCGTGTCTGTAGGACTGATATCGTAAATGATGTCCTCGACGTTTTCCTTTATGCTTGCGGCGTTATCATAGGTTTGCCGCGATCCTGATACAATTGCCATACTAGCCTCGTCTTATGAGAAGTTGTTCAAATGCCGCCTGTGCATCAGCTGGTCTTCCAGATTTAGACAGGCGTTGCTTTGCTTTTGTCAATGCTGTTCGTGATTTCTGGCCCATGGGCTTTCCTGTCCGCGGATTGGTTTTGACAGGTGCAGGCTTTATGTTTGATTTGCGTGTCTGAAGTTCATCCCACATTGCAGCCTTATGCAGAACCATGACGGCTCGATGGTCTGTAATCTGTGATAATTCTTCATCTGAAAAACCTACGATTTTTCCAGCATTTTTCATGCGTTGCTTTGCATTGGAAAAAACATTGGGATCAGTCCATTTAGGATTCAATTCCATAAGTTTTTCGTTTTCACGCTTTAGGCTTTCTTCAGCTTCAAGCATCTTCTGCTCTTGCAGATTTTTTTGCATCTGCTCCTGCTGAAACCTTAAATCATTTTGATATGCCTGCTTTTCACGAAACTCATCACGTTCAATCATGTATTGAATTGGATTATCGCTTTTCAAGGCTGCCCAGTATTCATCACCTGGATCTTGAAGTTGCTGCACCATTTCATTCTGGTTTTGCTGATAATCAGATAATTGTTTTTCAAGCATTTCGACCTTATTAAGTCGTTCTGCTAATATCCTTTTTGCTTCAGCAATTTCCTGCGTTTTGCGCGTATAATCTGACTGACGTGAATATGAATTTTTCAGTTCATCCAGGGTGACGTCGATATCTTCGCCATTAGCTCGGACACGATGTGTCTGTTCCTGTTGAAATTCCAATTCTTCAACAGCATCAACTTCAACTTCTTCAGCTTGGTCTTTTTCGACTTCTTCAGGAATTTCTTCGTTTGATTCTGCTTCTAATTCCGCACTTTCTTCTGGTTCAACTTCGGCTGGAGCAGGTTCTTCCTGTTCCATAGGTTGATCCATTGCTGCAAAAGCTTTTTCTGCCGCTTCATAGCTGCCCATACGGGTCTGATCAGCGCTTGTTTCTTCTGCCATTCTTCATTTGTTTGAAGTTGTCATGCCCAAGTTTTTGACCCTGGGCAATTTGGTTAAGATGAACACGGATTTGACTAACGACATAAATCGCCTGAAGCATTAACTGCATTTGATCCTTATCGTTTAAATCAGTATTCCGTAATTCATTGACATACTGCTCATCAATCGATTTCATGATCTGTTCAAACACAGGATCATTTATAATTTCTTGAGCTCTTTGAAGATCGTCGATGTCTTTCATGGATTTTTGGTTTAATTTTGCGGATTGGTAAGATCACTTCTTACCTTTTTTTCCTTTTTTGTAATGTCCTGGCATAGCTCACCATTGATAAAATTTTTGATTATTAAAATTAGAAACAGCTAAGGAGGTAACGCCAAACAGAATTATTCCGAAATCAACCCGTTTCTTTCACGTTGGGCTGCGGCGCCTGCTAATGGAATGGCAAGATAGGGAAGACCTTCACGTGCAGTCTTCTTTAATTTTTCGGATAACTTGATATTAGGAAAGTTTTCAACAATGCGGGTTTCGCGGTTGAATTCATCCATCGATGGAAATTCAATTTTCCCCAGTTCAACCTTATTGCCTTCGCCAAACTGGTTTTCCAATTTCTGAAGATAGGAAGTGAATTTTTTATCATAAATGAAATCAGCTTTATCATAATCCAGACCGTCCCATCGTTTCGTTTGCCCTTGTGCGCCGACGAACATGATTCTGTCTGCATCATTTTCCGTCGCAACCTGAACAAGTCTTTTGGCTGCAAGGTTGATCCATTCAGGATTGTTAGGGTCAGAAACGAAGGGTCCTTTTGGAGTTGTGCCTTGACGTGCAAATGCCTTCGCCGCCTTTTGAGCTCCTTTTGACATCTGCCCAGGATCTACGGCCTTGATCGGTTCAACGAATTTTTTGCGGACTTCAGGAATTTTTTGCGATTGGTAACCAGCGGCATTCCGAATGATATATTCAGGACCATATTTATAATTTCTTTGCTGTAAATCATTCAAAATTTGCAACAAAGGAACTTCAATTTCTTCACTTGGTAAATCGGTTGTCATGTTGGATCGGACGATTGGAACTAATTCTTCCAATAATTGGCGTCTCCTTATCGACCCTGCATCCATAAGTTCGCTGAAATTAAACGTTATAGATCCGCCTCCTGGTGTGGGTTCGCCACTGCCTATCGCTTCAAAATCTGGAAATGTGCCGCCTAAACCAGTTGTCATTGAACCTGAAGGGCGGATGCCTAAAACTTCAAGAGCTCGCAGATGCATATTTGTTAATTCATCATCTGCTTTCATATTCTTAATTACATCCTGGGTGGCTGTTCTTCCTTGATGCTCCCATCCTAAAATTCTATTCGGGCTTCCTGCACCATCAAAACCTATGACAGCAGGTGATTCTGAAAAATTAACAAGTTGGTTTGTTTCCACTAAAGGCGAACGATCCGCTAATTCTATAATTTTGGAATATGCACCTTGCCCGAATATTTGATCAATTTCTTCAGGATTAGATTCGTGCATATCAACAATATCAGCGGCTAATGTTTCGTAGAGTGTATTTACCTGTGCATCATCTTCTGCACCCATATCAATGGCTTGAGCTATTGCATCATCTTCATTTTGCCATGACATCGTATCAGTCTGACCACCTGGAAATCGGATTGTATATTCACCATTGTCTTTTTGAATTATCGTATAATCTTCAGGAAGGTATTCATAAAACCTGCTTATGGGCTGCAATGGCTCCTGTGAAGCTGGCGCGTCAAATGCTGAATTGTATTTTCTAACAGCTTCCTGGACATTAGAAATCATCATTTCGGTATCTTCGCCTTCACCAAATTGATCAAAAAGTAACTCTAATTCACCATTACGAATTGATGATTCTGTAAATTCTACTTCTTCCTGCCCTGGGCCGAAGATTCTAAATGTGCCTTCAAAATCAACGACAGGTTCAATGCCATACATTTCAAATGTATCCGCGACGCCAGCTTTTTGAACCTGATAATTGGTTTGCAGACGCTGGATTGCATTTCTTATATCATTTTCTGCACTCGCTAATTGGGCTGGGTTATATTCGAACGGTTCTAAGTATGAGTTGATTTGATCATGATCATTTGCTTCGTCATACAATAAAAACCTTTGATTATTTTCCGCATCAAACGCGGAAAAAATGAGCCTTCCCGTTTGTGGATCAACATCCATTTCAATATTATAAATATCATCTAAAGCATTAGTGATGGCACGATTTTCATCAGCAAATTCTCCAAAAAAAGAAACATTGCTGGCTTGTGTTTCCATCTGGTCCGCGGTTTGAAACTCGCCTTCCATATCCATTTCGCGCTCAAATCTGTCTAATTCTTCACGCGTCGCATAATATCCTGTTGAACCATCCGGGCCTTTCATTTGTCCACCGGCAGGAACGAAAACGAGGCCTTCATCTTCAAGGATCTGCTTGAATTCAGCCGTTTCATCTGGATAAAGCCTAAAGCCCTTTGTAACTCCTGCCTTATTCCAGTCTGACTGAATTTCTTCCACGAGCATCGCGCGTTCACCATTCGGCAAGGTTCTGAAACTGTATCGCTGATGCGTAAGGATATTTTTTTCAGGATAATGCGATCCCGGTCCTTGGAAATTAGGATCGTATTCAACTCGTTCATCCTTGCCTGTCACAAAGCTTAATTTACCCTTTTCAGGCATATACAAGATCATGTCACGATAAGTTTCATCAGGAATTTGGTCTTCACCTATTTCTGTTTTTCCGCGATATCGGAATTGCCCTGGTTTTTCTGCCCAATGTGGAGTTTTGTATGATTCTGCAATTTCTTTAACCTGCTTATTGACGTATGGGCCTGTATAATCCGCGACTAAATCAACAACATCCGCGCCCGTATAAGGCCCCATTTCAGGGCCCATTTTTGGTAATGGATTGGTTTTTGCGAGCTCATCTATATCTTGAGCGAATTCCTTCATATCACTAGGGCTGTGATCATAGCCAATATCATTGTCGCCAACCCTAAAGACGACACCCGCCCCGCTTTTCGTCGTCATCATGTATGGGTCAACATCGATTTCAACATTGTCACGCATCCAATCAGCAAGTTCTTCAGGCAACGTTTCATAATAAGCGCCCATTTTTGCTTCAGATGCTATCTGTTCGCCTAATTCGTCAGGAAACGCCACATTCGGTAAATATTTCTGTCGCTCAATGATTTCCAGCCGATTTTGGCGCATGAAGCCTTCAAGGTCTTCAATGCCAATCTTTTCATTTTGTGGTAATGCATTCAGATAATCATCGACACCGATGAATGGCATTTCACGGCCCTTGATTTTGGAAAGAACATTCTTCCATGCTCCCGGTGTGCGTGGTGATTTGTCAGGAAGATCCGCGAGTCCTTTTTCCAAAGGCGAATATAAAAGGTTTCCAGGAGAATCGCCCGGATTGCCTGCCACCCGTCTTGTGATGCCTGCCGCTCCCGGTGTTCCATCAAGAAACCCAAAAGCCAATCGATTCATCGTTTCTTCAGGCGTATTCGTGGAAGGTCTAAGGACTCCGACATCTTCCAGTTTTTCTTCAATGAATGCAGAGCCCAGAAAAGGCTTTTGCATGGATTTTCGGAATGTTGGAATTCCTAGAAGATTAGATGCCGATTTAGGAAGGAGGCTTTCTGCACCCTGCGCCAGATAATCCAGCCCAAGAGCAGCAACATCGACCACGCCGCCAGGAATATCAGCAAGAATTCCACGCAGCGCACCCTGCTGTCTTTTATAATAGGGATCGTTTCGTAATTCAGGTTCGCGATCTTCGTCTATTAGGCCGGAAAGCTGACTCATTTTTCAAGCAAACCCTGGTTCTTTACGAGTGTTTTCTGTTGTTCAATAATTCCGCGTATTGCCTGGACATCGGTCGCTGTCTGATATTTGGCCTGCATATCGGCCATCTTCAGATTCGCATCCAATTCCATTTCGGATTGTTTCAAGACTGCATCAGTCTGATGTTTATCACGCTGAATGGTAAGTTTTGCTTCTTCGACTGCCATCTGCGCCCTGATCTGTTCCATCTGAACCTGGGCCAGCAATTCTTCAGGTGATGGCTTTTCAGGTGGAGGTTCAGGCGGCGGAACAGTTGCGGGATCCGTAAAGAATTGGGTGCTGTCTCTAAATCCTGCATATTCCGAAATCTTGACGAGCGTATTGTAATACTGTCGAAGATTGACAAGTGGATTCTGCATTCCTGCAATCTGAAGGATCTGTTCCTGCGATTGCTTGATCTGCATCAATGCAGCCAGTTTTGCTTCTTCATCATTCTGCCCAAGACCCACATTGACAGCGACATCCATGCCTTTATCCCAGGTTCGCGGGTCCATTGGTAAAAACTGATTTCTCAGTCTGATAATTCGTTCTTTTGGCTGATGTTCGCAAACCAGCTTTAGGATGTGAGAAAACATGGGTTTCATCAGCTGTTCGCTGAAAATTCTTGCAATCAACTCACATTTCAAGGCTGCCGCTGATATAGTCGCCTGGACGCCGGCACGTGTTGAACTTTGCAGGCTTTCCGGGTCCAAACCTTGCGCTGATTTGGAAATGCCGGTTCTGGTATCCTTCAGCCCGTCATAATATTCCAATACGGGGAACGCAGCCTGTCCCACGAAGGGAACCTGCAACGGTTGGATGGCATTGGGCTGCCGCATTCTTATAAGGCTCCCGACTGCATCACTATCCATTAGGTCTTCCACATTCACGGCGTTTTCTAGGAATGCCATTCGCGGATGGACGCTTAATGCAAGGGAGTCCAACAAGGATCGCTGGATGCTGGATTTTACTTCTTGTATGTCCTTGACAAGATCATGGAATCCTAATCCTGTCCAGTCATGCGGCTCAGGATCACAGGTTGCGCTGAAGATTGGACAACGGGCAACAGGTTCATTCAATAATACTTTTTCGTGCTGGGCCCCCACCATCAGGATGTGACGCAATTCAGCGATGCCGTCCCCATCGTAATCGATGCGAACCCAGCATTCCGTTACATGAACCTTCCTTTGGCTTTGATGTGCGTGGACTTCTTCGCTGTCCACCATTTCAGGCTTTCGTACCGTGTATTCTTCATTGAATTGCAGGGCATCATCATTTCCGCCCAACATGTCTTCAAATTCTTCCAGATCATAACCTAATGCGATGAGCTCGCTTGACGTCATCATCCTTCGATGACCCACCAGATTCGCGCTGTATAGATCCGTGGCGCTCCTAGAAAGAAAGACCTCTTCTGGCGGCAAGCATTCAATGCGTATGCGACCCTTGTCCGTCCTGCGTTGAATGACAGCATCATGCATTGCAGGCATCATCATGCCGTTGTCTTCTTCCTGGCGCGTTTCCAATGAAACCAGGCTCAGCTCAGGATCACCGAGCATCACCCCTAGTTCATTATCATCCAGGTTTTCATACGTGTAAGTTTCAACTTCTATTTCATCCGACCAATATGCCTTCATGAATCCATCACGGCGTATCAGCATATCCTTCAGGCATGAGTGCAGGAGCATGAATCCATTATTATCCTGCGAAAAGATGTAACGGACATAATCTGTAGCCTGATCCGCATACATAACGTCTTCCGGTCCTTTCGGAACGAATTCAACGACGCGCTCGGATGAATGGAATATTTTCAATAAGGAAGGAAGAACGGCCTGCACAGCATCGCGCAGATCCATTGAAACATACTGTGAACGGCCTTCAACTTCATTTCCTAGTTTCTGGCCTTGATAAAATTTCGTTGCTTCGGATCTTTCAGGCGAAACGAAGTCTTCTATGTAGTCAATAGCATCTTCAACCTGCGCTTTAACGAACGCATGAAACTCATCATCATCCATGCTTTCGCTTTCAGGGCCGGCCGAAAGCTGATCAATATCTTCTAAGAATTCCATATTTTGATATTAATTTTACTCAGTATGAGGCTCAAACTGATTTTTTCCAAAAAAAACGCACTTATCATTTGACTTGTGTCAATTTCTGACGCATGATCCATTTTATCAGTCTGATAATCATGCTGATGCTTTAATAACCCTTAAATAAGGATTTGATATGAATAATTATGAAAAAGCCCTCAAAACCATCCTAGAAACCTTCCATGCTAAAAAGGTAAAGGAATTTCGTGGCCATGATGGTTACGGATACAATGCAGACATCTATCTAGGCAAAAACAAGATTGCAGAAGTGGATGAAGATGGATGGGGTGGTGGATTAAGGATTGATTATGTTTCAGATGAAATGAAGCAGAAATCAGATGAAATCATCAATAATCTTCCAAAATGCAAATGGTCAGAATGTGATCAAATCCATGTGGATGATGCAGATGATTCCGAATTTAAATGGGATGCACAATTAGCCTTTGATCATGTTGCAACCAATGTTTTACGGATGCGTGATTTCAAAAAGCAGATGAAGAAAATTACATTTATTAAAGATGAACAAATCTTGGCATATAAAACCAAATCTTCCGAATTAGATGAAATCTTCAGATTCCAAGATGTTGGATATATGACTTTAAGAGCTCATTTGGAATTGAAGCAAAAAAAGGAAGGAATCAAGGTTCTGAACTTTCTTCCAGAAAATGAAGCATTTGATCTTTATAGAAAACATTCATGAAAGGAATCATATGAATATGCATGATATGGTCTGGAAAATTGCAAATCAGACTTCAAAAAACATGAGTTCTATCAATTATGACGCAAAATACATCAAAGATTGCTTGGAATGGATCAAAGATGATATTCCGATCAATGATGATGAAAAAATTGCACGGTATTTCGAAGTTATGATGGAAAAACTGGATGACATGATGTTGAAATCAGATATTTATAAGGAAATATCATGACTCCAGAAGACTTCTATTTATGTCGTGAAGGAATGGAAATGACTCAAAAGGAACTTGCAAAGACCTTGGAAATTTCCACTTCATCTGTAAGGAATTATGAAAATGGAAGAACTAAGATTCCATTATCCATTGAATACATCATGAATAAACGTGATGCCATTTATGATTTCATTCAATACAAAGGAACAAGATGATTACAAAAGAAATCAGTTATGCTTTTTATTGTGAAAATGGTGATTGTGGAGAATCAGAATCCTATTTTCTAGGATCTGGTGGTCCAAAGAAAGATGCAATCCAGATGGCAAAAAAAGATGGATGGAAGATTAGTCATCAAACAGGATTCAAAAGTGGGATTCCTATACCACGGACTGTTCTTTGTCCTAAATGTAGATAGAAAGGAAACAATATGAATAAAGATTTTCCTGTCATTACGAATGAATTTGAAGCAAATGTCGTTCAGGTTGCAATGGATCACATGATTGAACATCTGACTGATGTTCTTGAAGATGAAGAACCTGACACTCCTGAATATAAGGATGTTGAAGAAAGATTGCATTGGTCTAAATGCATCAAAAACAGACTTGAAGGAATGCTTTTATGACTGAAGAAACCTTAAAATGCAGGCATTGTGAACAGGAATTTGCAAAGGATGCAAAACCTCCGAATGCAGTTTATTGCCATCCATGCATCAATGGCGTAAGTCCAGATTATGAATGGAAGAATTATATACGTGAAAGGTATGCTTTAGGCAAAAGAATGCATCCTGCAATCAATTAAAGTGCAACCCTCCTTTTAAGTGGTTGGTTCCATGGTGCTATGGAGCCACCACTTCCATGATCCATCATCGTAAGAACAAAAGAATCTGCTAAATCAGGGCTTTTTAGGCCTCGTTGCTTGATTTCTTCTTTTGCTTCTATTTTTAATTTTCCACGCGAATTATAAGTATATTTAGGCACGGATAGCTCGGAAATCAGTTTTCTATCATCTGGAATTCTGCAATCACGCTGTTCAAACCATGATTTTGCCTTATCCCACAGTTCTGCTCTCATATTCGCGTATTTATCAGAAGATGGAGTTTCTGAAACATTGATACCCCTTACGGGCAAGCCTAATTCCTGCATTCTGTCCACAACTCCGGCACCCAGGCCAATGCTGTCCACGAAAATCTGATCTGGTTTGTCAGTTTCATGCGTTTCTTCGTATTCATTGACGACATTTCCTGTCAATTCCATCAGATCGATGCGATTCCAGATTTTGATCTTTTCCAAAACATGATTTTTCTTCCGTTTGCACAAAGCTGATGAATCCTGTCCATATCTGGCGACATCCAGGCCCCAAACGATCCCGGCATCAGGATTTACTTCAACATCCCTTTCCACGGCTGCGGCGACGAGTTCCGTAGAAATCAGAACATCGTCTTCCGTCATTGGAAATTCCGCTAAAACACGGGTACGGTAAACATTGCTGTCTTCGCCGTACATTGCAGCCATTTCTTCAGGATAAGTTTTCGCTACCCTGGAAGAATCAAAGCAGGAAATTTTAAAATTCGTCCAATCGCCTGACAATCGATGAAATGTTTCGTAAAAATATCCTGTTGGGCGAGTTGGATTTCCTAAAAGCACGGTGCAGGCGTGTTCTGAAGTCATACTGGAGCCTGCTGCTTCATAAACTGGTTCCGCTACGGCTGCTGCTTCGTCCACTACGAGCAGAACATTTTCGGAATGGATGCCCTGTAAGGCGTCTGGGGTTTCTGCGCGTGCCGTTTTCGCGACGATAAAGCTTTCATGAGGCGATGCTTTAAGAACCACCCTTTCAGAAGTGTAATCCAGCCAGTTCCTTATCACAGGAGGAAGGCGTTCTATCCAAATTTTCAGTTCTGAAAACAACGAATCGAATAACTGGGTGCTCGTACAGGCAGTACAAACCGACTTCTGTGGAATCCGGGTCAAAATATGGAACAAAAGCAACCAGCTTGCACAAGCTGTTTTACCCACACCGTGTCCACTACGTATTGAAATCTTGCGATCCCCCCTGGCGAACGCCTCCAAAATGAGCCGCTGCCAGGGTTCAGGCCGCACTTCAAGAACATTTTCCACGAAGGCGACCGGATCTTTATAATACCGCTCTAAAAATTGGGTGACTTCACTCAAAACGGCATATTGTCAGTAGGTTCTTCAGGCTGTGGATTGGATGCCTGGTATTCTCCAGCATCTTCCTGCTGTTTCTTAGGTGCCAAGAACACATAAAAATCAGGATCATTCGACCCTTCTTCCTTGTAACCATTCTTAAAGATCAACATTTTGGAAAGCCCGACATTTCCAGACAAATACATATCGCCCTTTGCTGTCGTATTCCTCCATAATCCTGTCAATTTCACCTTATCATTCTGTTCACTCATATGATTTTTTCATCAAAAGGTTCTTCATCTACCATCGCGGAAATTAATCTGCGAACCTTCTCGTAATCTCCTTGAAACATCATTGTCATCCAGGAAATGATCATGCAAAGTTTTGCTTCCAAAAACTCAATTTGGAGCTCCTTTGGATCGCGAGTAGGATTTTCGTAAATCAGCTCTGTTAACGTGTCACGGTGCCGTTTCATCCACATTTCACAGATGGCATTCGACTCCATAATCAGTTCATCAAGCTGATCCTTTTTGTCTGACATTAGGCAGGTCCTTCAGTTCGCAGGAAACTCCATCGCTTTACACGTAATGAAAGGAGGGATGGCAGGGTCTTCCGAAATTGGAGCAAAATCGGCCTGCAAGACCCAGAGGAGAAGGGAATAAGGATGCCACCCACGTGCTTAACCTAACTGCCAGACTTAACCAACATCCGTAAATCATTAATCGTGCGGATTTCTGAACGGAATAAATTTGGTTTGTCAATCATTTCATATAACTTCTTGCAGGTCTGGGGGGCTAAATTCATCAAAGGCCCACCATTTCCATTGAACCATGTTTTTAACTTCTGCAACGTCGAACCATCGATCCCGGCACGATAAAAACTGTCCTGATCTAATCCTTCACGCTTCATCAACGTCTTGAATTCCACCCAAAAACTTTCATGGATTGGGTGACGGCGAGCGTTTCTACCATTGGGATTAGGGTGGGTGTTAGGATGCGGCTCCGGCTCCGATGCAGACACGGCGGCCGGGGGGGCTTTTTCGCTGATTTTGAGTAATTCTTCTGCTGTTTCACTCATATAAATCCATTTATTAGAGTGTTAAGGGATATATGATCCCGTGCTTCATGCCCAGGATCGCAGTAATATCAAGGACTAAGGAACGGATCGTAATTAGCATCCTTAACTTTGCTAATATTACTGTTGCTTTGAGGTTCGGAGTCTGCCCCGCGCGTGAGCTCCTTCGGCTGCCCGTTCAGGCTCCTTTCCCTCATCTTCCTAATCATCGATTCCAGTTCACCCTTCATGTCCTTCATGGACGAATATTGCTTCTTGTCAGTCATATCGCATCGTCATTCAATGATTCATTCAATGATAGTAAACATTGCTTCGCAAACTCCTGGCTCATCCTATATTGCAATGCTTTAGGAGCATCACGCCATTCAATGAACGTCATGCTTTGGCGTAATTGATCGACGAAGCAATCACAAAGCTTGAATGCAGTTCGTTGATCATAATCAGGTCGTTCCATCGCCGCATAATGGCAGATCATCCAGATGGTTCTGATTTGTATTGTATCGTAATCACCTTGGTATTTACCTGCATACACAGTGAATGGTAACAGTAGAGCGATGATGTATTTCATGATGCTTCCCATCTAAATTTCAATTGTCCGTAAATTGGTTGCCAATCTCTGCCCGGTCTATTCAACCATCCATTTTCATTAGCTTTACTTTCCGCAACGACTTCCCATCCAGCGCCACGCAATGATGCACCACCTTCTTCCTGCAATGTATAGGTAATGATCTTTGTATAACCCATTGCCTTTGCAGCCCGCCATGCAGCGCCATAAAGAAAAGAACACGCGTTAGCAATAGGTTTCCAATCATTCACACAGCATCTTGTTACTTCCGCTGTGAATCCGTCATCCAGTCTTCTAGCTACAGGTCTTCCCACAATTACGACACCAATGAGTTCTTCACCATCCGATGCACCAATAGCAAACTTACCTCCTTGCGTTGGTTTATTATGCCTGTGGAAATTAAGCACAAATTCATTCGCTTCCTTTAAGCTGATTGGTACAAGATGCAGCCTGATGTTTCCTACCTACAATTGATTGAGAGAGCGGCAATCAAATGCCAGCAGTCAGACTGCATCCTGTTCCGTAAAGAATGTTGACGCTTGTGTGTCATATCGCATAAAGAGCGCAAGCAATTCAAATACATCTGCATTCGTCCTTACAAATCCTTTAGGAAGATATTCCTTGATCTTATCCGGGTTATCGATGAGCTCGCGGATGATGCTGTATTTCACGAATGCCATGTTGTCTCTTGGCAGTTCATAAGCCTGAAGGGATAACAATTGATCACCCTGTTTCATTTTCTTATTCCAAATCGGATGGGCTTCGTAATTATGCCTGCTCATCTGCACAGTCGTAGCAAATGGGTCCGCCTTCATAATAGGCATGATCGTATTCATCAATTTCCGCATCACAAAGCGTACAAAGCCATGGCCTGTCGTCATTTGGATCAGTCGTCAGATAATAATCTAGCGCTCTTGCCTGTTCTCTTGTGAAACTCATCCTTTGCTTCCTGCATGGAGTCAAATGTTCCGTAATTCGTCCAATCATTGCCTTGTCGTATATAAAGATCCGCACGCATTGATACCTGATAATTCACGCGTTTCCTTCGTCCCCTGTTATGGCAGACGATCTTTCCATCACCGCACAGACTGAAATAGGTTGAATGCTGATACCCACGTCGCCATGGATCTTTCTGTCGTAGTAGATAGCTCAATTTAAGGGTCCTTCTGGTATTGGCATTTCCTGAGTGCCATCAGGCGCGAACATGACAAGCACTTCGGTTTCATCTTCATTCAGTAATTGTGATGCTTCTGTTTCGTAATCCATGATCATCACCGTATCAATCAGCTTACCGTCACATTTGTCATTGATATGCCGGTCATGCCTTACCTGACGATCATCTGGTGAAATCCGATGGCAGACTTCACACAGAAGAGTTTTCTGTTTTATTGCGAGCGGCATTGATCCTTCTTAATTCTTCTAAATGTTCTGCCGTAAGATCACGCGTTTCCACGTGCATGATTTGATGTTCACTGTACTTTGCCGGGTTCTTAACCTTTGCCAACCACCGATAATGCTCCAATACAATCTTCGCCTTATTCGGATTGATGTCTGTTTCATCATCAGGAAGAAGTCTTGTTAGTAGATCCTGGCTTTTTTCTACTATTGCGTCGGCGCCTTCCTTTATTGCCTGCTGTGTCCTTACCTTCAGATCCTTGCTGTACAGTCGTTTCTTTAGTTCCTTGTATGGTATTGACAATGCTTTTGATACCGTCTGGACTGTTGCTCCTGTCGCCAGGCCGTCCAGGACGCTTTGAACGCCTTCTTCGGTATATAAGACCTCCTGAATTTCCTTTTGTTTTTGCACCTTTCTTGATCCCCGGCGCTGCCTTGTCAAAGTCTGGAATCCGTGATCCTTTGTAATCGATGCATCTGAAGATGTTGATGTCTGTTTTTCTGACGATGGTGACGCACCAAAAGACAAATTGATCTTCATATTCGATTGGCTCTGGCAGGTGCTTTTCAATAAGATCCTTGCCTTCTTTCGCTTGTTCTTCACTTCCGCAGTAGAAAATTCCTGAAATGTTGGCTTGAACGGTATCGCGGAAGAAATCTCTGAGTTCCTGCTTGAATTCTTCATTCACTTCTTACTTCAATTTCCAGATCCTTCAGGATCGTTCTTAAAAACCACATGGCATAAATACACACGCCAATCATTGATATGAAATATCCGATGACAACTAACTGAATGATCGTATCCATAACGACCTCCATACATTGATTTCTCACAATTCAGGCGAAATCAGTTTCGAATTGAATGACTTGCCTTCCTTCGTGACAAGGATGAAACGAAACCAGGGAAAACGGGTTGCAGCGACTTTCAACTTCACGTTCGCATCGTCACGCATCCATCCTTTCGTTTCGTGGAATTCCATGTGTTCTTCCGTGATCACAAAGAAATCCGGTGTATAAAAGGTTTTATTCGCGAGCCTTAACTTCATTCCTTCATACCTGAAATCCTGAATGACTCCTGTCCGTTTAAGGAACGCCAGATGTTGCCCATAGGCAGTTTCCAGTTTATTCGCCCCTTCGAAATCTCTGATAATTGGCTTCAAGTTCTTTAATCCGCATTAATGGGATACAAGCAACAGCAGGCACGATGGAATTACCGAGCGCTTTGAGCTTGTGGTTCCGTTCTTCTTCATTTACTGTCACTCTCGGGATACTAGGTTCTTCTTCCCAGAAACGCGCAAAAGCCAATCTAAGGGATAACCCATCAACCACGTCACCCAGGCCGGAGAAAGTTGGGCTTTCTTCCCGCTTTTCTTGTGTTCTTCGTTGATCGCGAAATCTACGTTTAAGCTGGCTCCGATTTTTGCTCCAGATGGTCTGGTTTCTCCGCGTTCCTTCCGATCCGCTGATGTCGGGTCCAATGGGAACTCCCCCAGCAATGCCGTTGGTGTCGCATAACTCCGGGCTACGGCCTGCGTCAATGGAAAATGCAGATTGATTCCTTGCTTCGCTTTCTCTTCGTGCCGTTTCTGCCATTTCTCCGGGGGTTCGATAGATGTATCGGCTGCGCAAGGTGTTGGCCAATTCCTTTCCATCTTCTGGACCGCATTCGGAAGGTTCTGCCCGTCGAATCCTAGACCCTTGTGATCCCTCGCCATGGGAGTCGGCCATCTGTCCTGTTCCTGAATCGCCACCCATCTGTCCAGAGTCATTTGCATTTTGCCCTGCCTTGTCATTTCCAATGAATGTTCGCCTTTTCCCGCTTGGGAGGCAGTCGGAGTCGGCACAGACGATCCAGATTCGTTTACGCAGATGAGGTGCTCCCAATTCTTGCGCGGATACAACTCGCCATTCCGCATCATACCCGATGAGGGAAAGCTCTCCAAAAACGGTTCTGGCCCAATTTCCTCCATCCCCGGTAACGAGGCCTGCGACGTTTTCCATGAGTAGGTATCTGGGTCGAATTTCGCTTGCCAATCGAATGATTTCGCTGAACAAAGAAGACCTCGATCCCGTGATGCCTGCACGCTTGCCGGCGGATGAGAGATCCTGACATGGAAACCCTCCCGTGATGATGTTGATGTTTCTGCATCCATCCCTGGCAAGTTGATCTGCTGTGAGTTTTGTAACATCGTCATAAATTGGAATGTCGCCTACATTCTGCTTAATGATTGGGTGAACCCATTTTTCAATATCGCAAGCGGCGACGGTTTTAAATTGAATTTCTTTTTCATAATTTCTGATGATCTGCATCGCCAAGGCAAAGCCTGCAATGCCGGTAAATAGATCAAGATGATTTAAGACAGTTTTTTGGATCATTTCCTTCCTTCCATTGTTCCATTAACCATTCCCTATCTGGATACTCCAAACCTTGATCACGGCAATGATGTTGAACAATAAAATTGAAGGTCCGAAAATCCTTATATTTTAAATGGTTTTTTGTGTTTTCTTTGTTTTCTTTGTTATTTGTTGTTAGTGCTTTGTTAGCTCTTTGTTGTCTGTATGTTGATGCTTTGTTACCCGTCTTAGGCAAATCTTGGTAATGTGAGTAATTGCAGACTGTTATGACACTAAAAGCCTTTGTTGCATTTACCTCAATCATGCCCACGGCCTGAAGGTTTTTTCTGGCAGTCCGAATGTTCTGAATCGTCAGCCCAGTCGTCTCCATATCCTTTTCCAGACTCGTCATAAATGAACCGCGACGGATCATCAAAGCTTCACCATTGACAGGGATTTCATTGTCCTTCCAATTCGCACGAAGACAGCAGTACATGAAGTAATGCCATACATGTGGTTTATTGAAGACCGGGTTCTGCAAAGCAGATCGATGCAGCACAATGAAACCTTCCATTATTGATAATGCCCATCCACAAGTTTCTTGCCTTTATTATGAGCCTGGCTTCTTTGCCTCAAGGAATGCACTTCGCCCTCTAATCCATAATAAATGGCATCAGCCCTTTCAGGCGTGACCATATACCAAGATCCATCTTCACGATATTGACGGATCTTTCCTTTATTAGATGCCCAATATCTTTGCCTTTTATAAGACCTTCTATTGTTGTGTTTCATCCGCCCAGAATCGTTCAGCTTCTTCATCCTAATGCTCGCAAGTTGGGCATTAAGACATCCACAGGAACGAATCCTTCCTTCCCTAACCAAACGCCTCTGAGCGATATGTTCTTTACCACACGTACATAGAAAGACATCAAAAGGAACATCCTGGCTTTTGCCTGTAGTTGGTGAAGTGTAATGCTTGAAATGGCTGAATCTGACAAACGATAAACGTTGATCAGTTGTGATAGATCCGTCGGATTTTCTGGCCATGTAACTTCACATACCAAAGTGTTTTATTTCCATCCATCCGAATGATGACGCGCGGCGGAAAATCATGAAGATGCTCCGCGGTCTTGCGAAGTTCTTCTTTATTAACGCCTTTCCACCAAATTTTTCTGCGTTCTATTCCTTTTAAATAACCAGAATAAAAACGCTTTAAATCAGCTTCTAATTGCTCAACATTACGATTGATCATCGCCATCTGAATAGGACCTTCATAAAGAAGAAAACGCATTTCTTCCACTTGATCCCATTTGCCTTTTTCGGATCTACCACCCATCAGTTTTCAATCTTTCCTAATGTTTCAGTAATTTGATCATCAACTTCATAATCAGCTTCAATAACATCAGCCATTTCATCTTCATAAACTGCTTTCTGAAGTGGTTCGAAATCATGATCCAGAAAATTACAGACCCTTCGTATGACAGTCTTTCTAGCCATAGCAGGGTAATCAGTATTCCAGGGCGATGATGGCCTTGAAGATCCGGGTGATTTCTTTTTGACTGATTGAATTTCTTCATCCGTCATATAAAGGAACTCACGTTCCTGATCCTTTTCCTTATAAACACAGTAGGTTCCCATGATCTTTCCGCCTTCACTTGCAGGCTTATGGATAAGATATGGTTCCAACCCATAGCCATAAGAAAATTCATCATTTTCATAAACGATTTGCGGAATGCTGATCTTAATTCCTGCTTGCCTTGCAAGACGCATCAGACCTTTGTATCCAACGATGAGCTGACAGTCCTGTTTGTAAGGAACCAGATATGCGAGTTTGGATATACCTAAAGGATATAAACCTAACTGGGCAGCCGTATTTGCAGCCTGAATGACTGTATCTGTTCTGCATTTAAGGATATCCGCATTCTTCGCTGCTTCCGTTCTTATGACATTGACGAGTTTGTCAACATCCACCGATCCTGCTTTCTGAAGTTCAGGAGTTATCATTTCCAAAGCAGTTTTTAAATTCTGCTTCGTACCAATTACTGCTGGTAATTTAGTAGCCATATTCCTTCAATTGATAATCAAGCCATCGAGGTGGTTTGATATGGTTCACCTTTGTTCCATAAGGACGTTTTTTGTCGTCCTTCAAATATGATTTCAGTTTGTCCACAGCCATCTGGACCCTTCGCCATCCTATTTCTATGGTTTCAGGAGTCGCATAATGAACATGAGTGGTCCAGGGTTCCTTTGTTTCAACAGCAATCCATAACCAGATACCCGGTGTAACTCCGCATTCTTCCAAACCTTTCATATAGAAAGCGGCCTGAAAGTCGTAACCCAAATCAAAAACTTTCTTTTGAAAAGCTTCTGGTGATGGATCAATATCTGTTTTTAGATCAATTCCGTTTGTTTTGCTGTCTTCCTTCCATGAAAAATCGAATTGGCATTTCCAAACACGATATTCAAATGGAAGTTCTTCATCCTTGGAATCCCATTGCAGGCATAGATTGTGTTCACTGTGATCCATGATGATTTGAGCCATTTCATAATTCATCAATGAGTCATACATGAATCTAAGATCAGACCAATCTGATGCCGGTATCAATTCCTTGCCTTTATTCCATGCACTTGAATTCAATTGCTTATAGGCTAAAACCCGCCATTCGTTTTCGTTCTGACTACCCTTGTATTTCCATCCATGTTCAATTAGAAAATCCACGTAATTGGATTTACCTTTGTTGGATGCTTTATTGATATCTGGAATGATGGCCACGGTTTTCTGGAATTTTTCAATTCCAACTTTAGCCATGGCATCAAACCAGGAACCACGTTGCAAAGAATTTGATTTCTTATAAACGGATGCGTGCTTTGGGCTTTTAAGGCAGGCTTTTAAATGAGTCTGTCTTTCACCCACTAAAGCGTTATATTCCGCATCCGAAAGATGAAGGACGCGTGGAAGTTCTAAACCTCCTAAAAATGAATCATTTGGACTCATGTATGTTTTCAGTAAAAGGTTCGATCCTTATCGCTTTTCCTTCCAGCCATTGGATTTCGTAATATTGCCCATCTGGCATTTGAAAAATTTGATTCTGATATTGCAGTTCATCAGAAAAGGCTGGATCTGCTCTAATATGCGTGGCTGCATTCGCATAGGTTGTTCCGCGCTTTGCCTGCAATTTCTTGATTTCCAGATCGTAATGCTGGAGCTCATGCAGGTATTCACGGAGTTTCGCCATGAAAACTTCATTCATCTTAATTACCTTCTGGACGCCTAGAGAGAGGAGGGTCCGATCCATAGAAGGCATCCATGCCTATGAATGGACCCAAGACTGCGTTCTACAGTCTTATGCCTTTGATGTCCTTCTTGACTTGATCGCGAAGGATCTTTTCTTGATCTGGTTGGCTTAAGTCAACTTCATCCATAAGTTGATCAATCTTTTGATTCGTCTTCTTCAATTCAGTTCGAACCAATTGGATTTCCTGAACCAACATTTGCAATTCAATGGAGCTCATTGAGTACATCCAAATCTTGTTTCCGATACAGTTTTGGGCCTCCTGGCCAAAGCTGACGAAACGGAAGATCCTTCCAAATCTTTTTGCATCGATTCCGAAATACTGGATAAGACAATCCTAAGTACATCGATGCTTCCGTTCCTGTCAGTTCGTTTTTTTCTTCCATTAATATGTCGCTCTGATAATATAGCGATATGTTGTCTGATTAATCATTCGGATTATCAGTCTGATTGTCAACCTTTTTTTATAAGGAAATCAATGGATTGTCTAAAAAAGAAAAGATTATCCCTTGCTCCATCAGGTGTAAATCCTGCGGGCACAAGGAGTAATTATGGAAATGGAAAATAATGCATTAGCTGATTATTTTTCTTTAAACCTTAATGGATTTGATAGATATGAACCGAATTTATGCAAAGCATTCAAAGAAAAGAAGTCATACTTTCAAGCATCCGCCTCCGTATGGCTTGAAAGATCAAACTGGTTCAATAAACCCAGAATAAAAAAATTATGGAAATAAAAAAGAATCGTACTGCTATGAATCTTTCACAGAAGGATCTTGCAGAAAAATTAGGAGTGCCCACAAACACAGTCTATAAGTGGGAAAAGGGGCTCCTTAATCCATCAAAGAAGAATCTGGAAAGATTGGAAGCAGTTTTTTCAGGACAGGAATTGGATATTCAGACTGATGTTCAGTCGCTTAAACAACGCATCAAAGATTTGGAAAGGATTATTGATGCTAAAGATGAATTGATTGATGTCTATAAAAAGGCATTGGAAA
>Ga0070746_10000198_pt1 | contig 34080 bp, 59 predicted proteins | sample VirMetDEL_Mar_21_FD_77016 | JGI IMG/M metagenome (GOLD analysis project Ga0070746, IMG submission 77016) | Aqueous microbial communities from the Delaware River and Bay under freshwater to marine salinity gradient to study organic matter... | ecosystem: Environmental > Aquatic > Marine >...
GACCGTTGCCGGTGACTGGCCGGATTCGACATCAACGACGACCAAACCTACGAGGTACTTAGACATTGTTCAGACTCCCTTGACTCGCACAGGGCGCGCACCACGGCGCACGACGCGAGTCACTTTTGCCAGCTCGTTCTTGCTGAGTCCAGCAACAACCGCCGACGGAATTTCGGTGCCCTTGAGCAGTTCGAGAACACGCTCGGGGCCGACGAGATCAATCCAGTTCTTTTTTGCTGCCTTGACGCTAGGCACCGCGCCTACCGTCACTTCCCAGAGATCGCCGTACAGAGTCTCGGCGGTGTCAATGTCGTCAGACACTACCTCACGGGCGGTAGACTTGAGTCCGTCCAACTCGCGCTTCACGTCGGCGTGCAGGCGGTGAGACTCACCGAGTGCGTCCGCAAGACGCGCCTTGTCGGACTTGTTGAGCGGATTCGTTACCGCCTTCGGGATCTTGACTGACTTGGAAACTTTCTTAGCTGTCCTGTTCATGATTTTCTCTCCGTTCTCCGTCACAACAAGAAAGTAACACAACGCTCTCATCTGTCAACGAATACGCACGAATTCGGGCGAAAAAAAACCCGCCGAGGGGGCGGGCTTTTTACAGTTGTATTAGGAGCCAGAGCATCTTGGCGTAATCCGCCAGTTTTTTTACCAGGATTTTCACCGCAATGCGTCACCAAGTCGGGCTTTGAACTCATCTGCTGTCATGAACTCCACGGTTTCCTGTAGATCGCCCTTAGCGGCTAATTCGCGGTATAGATCGTCATAGCTACCCCCGTGAAACTCAGGGCGGCAAGGCGCGGTAGCGGCCACTAGCTGACCGCTACCTTTCGAGTCAAAACACAGTACGTGCTGCGTCTGGTCATTCACTTTCAGGGTTATCCGGTAGAACATCGTTCTCATCCTGTTCCCGTACCTGCTTGATGATTTCCTCGACCATCTGAAACAGATACTCTCGCCCGCTATCTTGACAGCCGTTGCCGACGCCGTTGAGCCCCACTTGCGCGACTAATGCGCCGTAGAGATCAAGTGCAACCTCGTTAGCCATTGCGCCTTGCTTGTACCCACTGATGACGTGGAACCCGCGTTCGTCCATAATAAACGTGATGGCACAGCTTGCGTTAATGGATTCGTCCTTCATCGTCGTCTCTCCTTCGCCCGGTGTTTGTACTTGAGCCGCTTGTCGATTCGTCGCCCTATAATCACCGCCACGGGTCCGCTAGTTATGATTGCCAAGCAAATAACCAAATAGTCGGTGAGCCGGGTGGTGAGTAGTAATGCTAGCGCGTCCAATTCATCCTCTGTTTTCCGTGGAATAAACGGGGGCGGCAAGCCGGATTACTTGCCGCCCCCGTTGTCACGGCAGCGGGGGGCGCTAACCGTGACAGACTTTGCTCATGACCTCGGCCAGACTGGTGTCCGAGTTCCAATGAGCGTCAACCTCAAGCCCGAGTTCAGGCATGGCGGGGACTGGGCTGACAGACTGCAACTCCTTGATATTGACGTAGCCCAACTCAGGGAAGCCCAGATCGCAAAGGCCGAAGGCTGTACCCGTCTCGGCGTCGTACTCGGTGATGTACCAAGTGCCGATTCCGTAGGGGTTGAATACCTTCAGCGGAACTTTCACATCTTTCGCCTCGATTTCCTCGTTGGCGTACAGATGGGGGAGTTGTTCGAGTGTTTCTTTGGGTATGTTGAACATCTTTTGTTGCTCCGTTGTTTCGCTCACAGAACAAACATAAAGCAACTCAAGGGCGATTCAAGCAAAAACTTTCATTTTTTTTCATGCCTAATATCGAGTACATAGCGAACGCGGAGTCTCGTAACTCAACAATCAAATTGCCATCGCTGTCACCGCAAGGCCATTGGCTCGGTGTGCAAGGATCAGTCGAAAGCCCAACAGCAGCTCGCAAGGCGACAATCGGGTCGGCTGCGGTTAGCTCACCGTCATTGTCTGCATCCCCGCATAGCGGCAACTGAATGTCCCTACAGCTAGACTGTTGAGCATCAATCGGCGTCTCTGGCGTTGCTATGGGGTCCGCGTTTGGGTCTGCAATATCAGTCAAGGTCACAGACACGCTAGGTATCACAGTGCCAGACGACAGGTAGTTGCAGCGCACGATTTCCGTACCCACATCAATATTGACACCCGTTGCCGAAATAGCCCCCATGTTAATGTTGTTCCCGTCTTCGGATGTCGCGTTCAGCCCGAAGCCCGAGTTGTAGACACAAGACCCCCCGACCCAGCCCTGCGGCGGCCCTGCGTCTGGATACGAGAGGTTGCTGGTCAGCGAAATAGCGGCCACAAGGCCGGGCGCAAAAGTAGACGAGAACGCGACGGTACATTCACGCGAACTAACGAATCCGTCGGTCGTTGTAGTGACGTTCCGTGCGGTAGTGCTCGTTGTCTGCGTAGTGGTCGTGCTGCTCACTACAGGCCGAGTAGGCACGGTCGTCGTGGGCGTCGTTGGAGGCGCGCCGCCGTTTGAGTCGCTATCCGAATCACTGTCTGAATCTGAGTCCGAATCGCCGTCTGAATCTGAGCCCGAATCACTGTCTGAATCTGAGTCCGAATCGCCGTTGTGACTAGCCGCTGGAATGGAATTGTCGTCCCGTGGATCAGGCGCAGACGCCACGCCTTGCCCCGTAGTTGCGGCGATAAACACCAATAAAAACAGTACCTTAATGAGTTTCATCTCTTAGCTCCGTTTGACTTACCGTGATTTACGCAATTTCCGCGTGTTATAATCAAGAATGTGAAGAAAGTTGACCCCATTATAGACTACGAGATACTACGTGCCTATGACGCGATCTGCTTCCCTGACGACTACCGCATCAAGCCAACCGCACATGAGACTTGGTGGATTGACAGCAACAAGGGATATTGCGGGTTATCCCCTTCATCTCAATACCGAGACTCTGTTTATCTTTGCCGCGCCGGTGTCCTGCCGACTGAGCGCGGTAAAGGACTACAGCGTCACTATATTCACGTCCGTTGTTCTCATGCCCGTGTACGTGGATATAAATACGTACTGACTGATTGCACGCCAGATAACATTGCCTCGTGCAACAATCTTATTCGCTCCGGCTTCTTACTGTACAACCCCAGCCGTCCGTGGGCCTTGTCGCGTAGTCTTTACTGGTACAAATCACTTTAGACAAGACTCGACTTGATGTGTATGCCGCCGTCGAGTTCGCGCAGGTGCCTCACTAAAGACGAGCCGTCTTCTCTGCGTAGGTCAGCAATCAGGCGTCCGTACTTGCCTCGTGCAAGCTCACGTTCGCCGTCCGTGGCTAGCCATAGCGGAAAGCCATCGCCTATCCATTCCTCTACGGCGATCTTGGCTTTAAGCCCCTTCTCTTTTTCCTCGCCCCGGACTTCCCAGATATTGAGGTCCGCAAGACGTATTCTGTCCGTTACTGTGGGTAGTCCAAACGCCTTTCCGGCCAGTATGATTTGACAGTCAAAAGTATCGCCGTCAATCACGCGCATGACTCGGCATGGTAAATACCACGGTGCTGTATGTAGCATTGTGATCTCCTCAAGAGTTTAATTTTCTTTTTACGGGTTCCTTGCTGCCCAAGACGAGCGACAAGCACTCGTCTTTTTCAGACCAGCACAGAATCGCGCCCTTTTGTCCATCGGACTCATCCAGTGCCGCTTGTTCGGACTCGTCGTTGATGATCGAGACGTGAACCAACATCATGCTTAGCAGGGAATAGACAATGCCGTACAGCCCAGACCGGATTTCTGGCGTAGCGTCGCTGAAGAACGCCACGCAACGCCCACATACCGTTGTGCCGATGAGCCAGCCGTCACGCTCCCCCATATCGGTGTATCCACTGGCGCAGCGTTCATCCCTATCATGACAAATCGCGCAACAGGCATCGTCGGGTTTGACACTGGACGCTAGCTTAAAGTTTCTTGCGTTTAGCATGGTATTTCACGTCACCTTGGCAAACATAGAACTGGGCGTAATACGGCCCCTCAAGTTTATGAATAGCCCCGCAATCATCACACTTGATGGTTTCGGCCATCGTCGTCAGTTCACGCCGCCATGATCTTTTTCGACGCAGGAAATCATGAGGGAGGCAACTGCCGCTTTCATGAACGCGCACGTCATGCGCGAGTCGGTCGTATTGTCCGGTTCTTGGGTCCGTTCGAGCAGGTCCGCGATGCTCGGGCATACCCTTATCAGTAAGCTAAGCGTCTCGGTGGAATTGAATTCGAGACAGTCGCCAATCTGGCCCAAGTATTCGTGGAACTGCACGACCAGCAAGCGCATACTTTCTTCGACGCGAGGCGTTACCTTCATGCCATCTAAGATAGTTGGGTTTTCTTCTAAGAGCGCTCTGAGCTGTATCGCTTCTTTGCTATTTTTCATGTTCCGCTAGCCTCACTATTTTAGCTACGTCTGAGCCTGTTATTTCAGGGCGGTCTGAGTATCGGCTGATGCTGCACGATCCTTCATGCCGCTTGACGCTTTTACGTATTCGTCGCAAGCACTCATGCCTCATATGTCCGGGCACGAGACGTTCTACCGCGCCGTGTACATCTAAGCCAGATACATTTGGATGATTAGCTGACACCGGGCGTCCTTTTTCATCTCTCGCATATGCACCCTTGACCAAGTGGCCGTCTATGTAGTCGGCTACGTCAGTTAATGCACGGCGAATGTCCGCCGAGGTGTACAAGTAGCATACAGGCATCTTGGGTCAAGATTTTCCGACGTGATTGTGCGTAACGCGAAATGAAAAAACTAACTCATATATGTTAATATCCGTCATATGGCAGACCGTCCTGACAAATGGTGCAAGCAGTCGTTGATTGATTGGGGCGTTGATACAACGCACGAGATCGGGAGGTTCCCGCAAAGCCGCGAGGTTCCGGCAACCACGGCGCGGAAATTATTTGGCACGTTTTCACGATACATAGATCAGGTCAAAGTTGCCTACGCGATCAAATACGGCGCACTGCCTGAGATTGAACTTGTTGGCGGTAGCGCGGTAATCGAAGAACCCGAAGCACCTAGCCTACAAGTTGACGAGAAGCCGCCAACGGATCTGCGTGACGACGTTGTTGTGGTCTTGCCTGACACGCACTTCCCTTTCCATGACCCCGAGGCCGTAGAAGTTGCCATGAGAATCGTCGAGCACTACCGGCCCGGACGAGTTGTTCACTTAGGCGACCTCCTGGATTGTGGGCCGTTTTCATCTCACGGCGGAAACACTATCGACGAGGTACGTAGCTACGATTTCGTCGAAATGGAAATCAAGCCAGCCCGCGAAATGATTAAACGCGGCTTGAAGGCGTGTGGGCACTGGGTGCAATCCGACGGCAATCACGAATACCGCGTGCAACGCTCGTGCATCAAGCACGGCATACCCGGCGTAGAGCTGTACAATGCCACTCAACCAGAAAAACTGCTGTTTGACGGTATACCGGACGCGAGATTCACACACATTCCGTACATTAAGTCCGTCAAGGATTCGTCGCATGGTTACTGGATAACTCCTAACTTGCTAGCGGTGCATGGGTGGAGTTTTTCCCAGAACGCTGCCGCAACGCACCTGCGATACGCCAAATCGGTATCGGTAGTTTACGGTCATTGTCATCGGGTTGACCTTGCAATGGAGCGCTGTCCAATGACCGGGCGCATTATACAGGCTTTCTGCCCCGGTACGTTGTCGCTATTACAACCAATCTACTTCACTGACGGTAGACCTACATCGTGGGTGCAGGGCGTATCGGTAATTTTCATCTCTGAGAACAACCCGGAGGATTGGACGCAGTATCAAATACAGATACATGATGGACGTGCGATCTTACCTGACGGCACGGCAATCACAGCGTCCTGATAATGTCGGTAGCGTCCTCTAGGGACTCCGCAATGAATGTTGAGGGTACACGTACCCAAGCAGAGTGTGCCCACGGACCTTCATTGTCGATGACCGTTACGATTGGGATATTGCGGCACTTGGCATAGCCCAACTCGACAAGGCTACCCAAAGAGGCCGAGTTAGCCCAACGGGTGTTGAGAAGGAGCACGTCGGCACGGTCAATATCGTAGAGATCGCGTGCGATTACCGACTTGTCATCGCTGAAAAGATTGTCGTATCCGTCCATGAGGCGGTCGCCGTCAGCGTGCATTGAAATCTTCCCTCTCAATGGATCTATGCACTCGAAGTCGGTGTATTCCAGTAGTAGTGCCGCGTGATTACGCCAAGCTGTTGCTTGCGAGACAGTCAGCCCGTTTATCGGACCAGCAAGATAAACCCTACGCATATTTTCCCCTATATCTTTTTAACAGTCTGCATCCATCGGTCATCTGGGCACGGTGCAACGCGGTAGGCGTAGTGAAAATTACGACTCTTGTCGTAGTCACAACGCCACGTTTCTACATCTTCGTCCATGACAGGCTCGTGCTCGAAGAAGAATACGCGCCCGTGCTTGTCAATCGCTAGGAACTTGGCCCATGCCGGTTTCCACACTTTCACCGTCATGTATTCGCGTGAATCGCCCATTGCGAAATCAACCGGCTAGGTAATATGCGATTGCAAGACCCGCAACCATCGACAACGTAAACAGGTTCAGGAGAAACCCGCTACGTTGCAACGACAGAGACTTTCAAGCGATAGATTCGATTTTCTCGATAAGCGCGTAGATCAAGTTGAGACGCTGGTTCATGTGATCGCGTAACTGGTCAATCATGCCGACAATCTCGTTCGCATTGGCCTCGGTTGATTGTGCGACTCGTGCCGACAACGCCTCTAGGCGCTGCTGCACCCCATCGAGATTAGTCAGCTCTGCCGACAGATTGTTCATGGCATTTTGTACCTGTGGTGATACGGACATTTACTTTACCTCTTTAGTCATTCGGTTAAGAACAGAATCTACGTTCCCGTGTACCGGACGGTCGTCAATCAGTACACCTTTTTCCGCACAGTCGATAAGAATAGCGCAACAGGACATTGCATGAGCTAGGTGCAGGCACCCGGACTCGTCAACGTCTTGTCCGTCCCAATACCGCAACAAGTGTCTTATCATGGCGTTGTAGTACACGGATGCCGTCACGCCCGCCTCGCGGTAGTTCATTATGCCATACTTATCGCCGCCAGTTTTACAGGCGGCCCCCATATGGACTAGCGCGCTGGGCGGAATGTGGTGAAACGACGGCTTGCGCTGCCCAATGTCATGCTTCGGGTTCTTGACCGTTTTCGAGTCTTGTTTGTTCGGCAAGGATCTCAGCCCCGATCAACTCGATTGCTGCATCGAGCAGTTTTAGAATTTCGGACTTTTTGCGGCGCTTGGCGTCGTTGTACTTTTCGAGAACGTAACTTGACCCGATCTCGTCTATCTCGCCGGGTTTACAGACAAGTGACGCCAGTAAATCCACTAGCTGCCGTTCTAGCCGCCACGCCACCTCTGGTCTATGAGGCGGACGCGCCAACCAGTGAGCGGAATGAACTATAGCACCCTCAATGTCGAAATACGCGGCGGCTTTCTTGACGGGATCTACGCGACGCCCCTCGTCGTCACGGGCGAAATCCTTGCGGCACCAACCCGCGTCAAGTTTATCTCTGGCTGAAGTTAGGACATCAATCGGACTTACTATCTTTTTTCGGGGGTCGCCCACGCTTGACATTCTCTTGGTTCAGTAATTCCTCAAACTCACTGACTGTCATGTTGACCTTATGATGCTCGCCGGTACGGTCACGGTACCAAGTGTACTCCTTGCTGCCACCCGGCAATGTCTCGTGCCAGTATTCGCAGATGTCGTCAGCCGCGATGCAGTGGTGGGGGCTGCCCTTTCTACCCGCCATGCCTAACTTAATGAATCTCAAGAAATCCTCCCGACCGCCGGATGAGCGGCCCGCTGTTGTTGTATGTCAGTGGTACTGAGGAATAGTCACAGTTGGAATATTCATCTCTCGTGCTTGTGCGATCATGTCGTCAACAGCTCTGTCGCCAGGAAATGCGACCACGGCTGAAAGCCCCTCGTCTAGCGCGGCCTTGATAATGCGTGAGTTTTTAACTGTGTAGGCGGCGGCGAATACGGCTAGGTCTGTAGACTGGACCTGATGGATTTCGACTGAGTTTTTTTTACACCACATCCGAGCAATGCGATCAACGCCGAAATCATCGCCACAGAAAATCTTACTGATAGGGTCATCCTCGTGAATCCTATCTAAAACGCGATAAAGCGTTTTGCGATCTCTATAATTAGAACCGCCGCACACGATAATGTTTCGCACACCTACAGTCTAGTGACTACTTATGCGTTCGACAATGTATGCGAGCGTCGCAAAAAACATGACCAAGGACACAGCAAGGACAAGCATATCGCGCCTGTAGTTAGTCTTCTTCGACAGGGTACTCTTGTGTGTCACCTAAAACCCACCTCAGCGCCGCGACCACGCCGTCCTCGTAAGTAAGACCTGTGTAGCTTGACGCCAACGTGCCGCCTTGCAATTCGGCCTTGCCAGCACATTCTCTGATCTCTGTTTCGTCTTGCACTTTAATTATGTGGGCCTCTCACCCACTCGGGGATATTGTGCTCTGGAGGAGACTGTACGACGTTGCAACGCATGGTGTCCTTACCCGACTGCCGTGAGCAAGAACAACAACGCCGTACACGAGTACGTGAACCCAAATCCCTAAACAATTCACGTACCCGGAAAGCACGATATGCTTATCATGCGTGGAACGCACTAGTCAATTTTTTCTGAGATCCATGTGCGTAAGTTTTCCGGCAGGCGTATTTTCATTTCTTTAGCGATTTGATTGATCCGCAAGGCGCACGCTTGGTCGTTACTCAACTCGTAGCCGTCAAGTGCGGCGGCAATATCGAGCATAGATTGCTGCATCAGTGACCGTACCCAGAACAGGTTTTGTATCTCGGCCTGTGAGAATGTGGCGTGAGCACCCTCGGCAGTCTTACTGATTACTTTTTCATATGCTCGTTTCATGAGGTGAAAAGAGCATTATCAGTATACGAGAGCAAGAACGCCCACAGGAACCACAAAAAGATTATGAGATAGATGAAGGCCGTACAAAAGGCCGCGAACAGCTCAATCGTAGATTCTACGAAATGCCTGAACAGGCTAGTCCGATGTTTTTCGTTCTCCGGCATCGAACTGTTCCTCGTGTATGTATCTGGTTGGCGTCTGGCAACTGAAACAGCGGAATTGCCAATCGTATCCCAGTGCGCCGCAGGACTGACAGGAGATCATCGTGCGGTAGCGTGAAGCTATAGCCGTAATCGTCGCATCTTGCCTGCGGCGCACTGTCTGAGCCCTCTTAAGGAAATACTGGACGATCTCGGACATGGGCAAACGCTCGTGCTGCCAATTCCGTATCTCGTCCAGCGTATCAGGCATTACTCTTTTTCGGGTTCTGTATCGGACTGAGGAATAGCGAAACGCGGGGCGGGAGCTTGAGCCGGATAGTGAATCTCTAGCAACTGCCGTAACAGTTTACGCAACGAGCCCTCATTGCCGTAAGCAAGGCAGTGCTCAATCCCCTCTCTAGTGATGTTGGACATTTGTGTAACCTCCTACAAAGCCTACTAATTATATTAGCACGTCAGACGCCTTTTTTTTTCTTGGGCATCTCGGCTGAGCATTTCCTGCACGTCGCGCAAAAGCCCTTATTTCTGTCAATGCCGCAGACATTGCAGAACTTTACGGGCTCCGGCTTTTTCATTTCTTCTGTCCAGTAGGCTTCGACTTCAGCACTCGGTTGATGACCGAGATTTCATCTTTCAGCTCCACTACAGCGGCCCTAAGCGCATCAACGACGCCGTTGATCTCGACGAGGTTGTTAGGGAAGTTAGAAACAGCGTCCTGTAGGTCACGTACAGTTCTCAGTAACTCGTTATTCCCCTGTTCACCGAGAGCGAATAACGGCCACATCCGAGTTCTGACTTCCTTGATCTGGTCCTCGTTCGACTGCGACTGAGCCATATTCCGCGCATCGAACATTTCGTTCTGCGAGACGCGCCCGCGCAACGTGTTCAGTTGTTCTTCAAGATCCGCGACCCGTGCCTTTAGTCTCACTCTACTCACCTCGTTCGTCTTCGAGGTCAAGGATACCATCGGGGTTGAAGAAAGTTTCCTCGATGGACTTCCCGATAGCGTTGGCGATTGTCATGGCGTCCTGCACGTTCGGCATCCACTTGCCATCACGAATACGGACCACGGACGAATGATGAATCTTTCCCTCACTGCGTCGGGCGATCTCGCTACAGGTGATTTCAGTTTCTTCCATCGTGTACGCGAGTGAGTTGTTCCACTTACCCCTATATCGTTTCCCCATCACTAAACCTCCTACACCTCGGACATAAGGTGGTCCTATTCTTTATTTCTTGCAGATACCGGAAAACAAACACCGGCCAAAACGTGTCGCAATTTGTACAGCGTGCATGAACCGGCGGGCAGTTGGGACATTGGGTGTTCCATACGTGGTCACATACCAGCGTATCGAGTTCGGTTCGCCCCTCAGCCAGTTGGTCTTGTAACAGACCCAGAATATTTTGCACAGACAAAAGCACTTTGACGACGAGGAAACGCACAGTCATCAGTCTTGATCTTTATTTTTTCCAGGACGTGAGTTTTGGTTGATCGTACCGTAGGTGTCGTTGAGGTACTTGACTACTCGCTCGCCGTTGTGTGACAGGTCAGGGTAGCGTTGCCTGAGTTCCGCTAGAAAGCTACGCCAACGACGCAACTGCCAGTTTGTATCGAAAAGTAAGTAGTCTCGAATTGGTATCCGCCGCACGTCCTCATCATCCTCATCAACGATCAACTCAAGGTCTAGCTCGTCATCCTCGACGGCATCGAGGAAAATATCTATGTCTGCGTCAAGGCTATCGACAACTGGTCCCTCGTGATCGTCAGGAACGGGCGTCTCGATGAGATCAATGCGTTTCTTGCCAGCCATAAGCAACTGAGTTCTGTCAGGGCATTGTCTGTAAAGTCTGACAGGACCGAATATGCTAGATTTAACGAGTCAGACGGCAAAAACCAATCGCAGACTCCGATACGTTCGACAGGCAGCGAGGATAGGTAGCGCGGGTGGCGGGTGATTGTCACTTGTCCCCGTTCGGGGCCGTAGCGAGTGACTACGTAGTGGGTGACTGCCCCTCGGCTCATGCGCTTCGCGGGTGCTGAGCCGAGGGGCCTCGGCGTGAGAGACGACGGCAGTGGGTGCATAAGCCGCCTCTCACGGAGTTGGAACGGGAGGTGGCGGTGAGGACCGACTGGAAGGACCGTGGCGAACCCCCTCTTGGATAACCCGCCCTCACCACCACCAAGCCTAGACGCACTGACTCAGTAATTCCTGCATCAGTGCCATCGCCTGAGCCTTGTTCAAGGTAAGCGTGCCCTCGAACCCATCCTTGCCGCCGAAGGTGCCCTGTAGCGTGCCGACAGAGGACGATTTCGCACCCCCAATCTTGAGCCGAATCGTCTTGGCGGACTGTCGGGGCTGGTCCTCGGACTTGCGCTTAGCCTTCTTCGGCTTACGTGCCGACGAAGCGGCGAGCTTACGATGCTCAGTCGGCAGCTCGATCTGATGCTGGACGAAAAGACTTTCGGACTTTTTCCGAAACTCGTTGTCTTCGCCACTAGGGCACGTTCGTCCGTAGCGCCAGTTGTCCAGCGTGCCGTGCGACACGCCGATCAGCGAGCACACGTCTTTGCGGGACAGGTTGTGGTTTTTCGTGAGTGAATCGTAGAGGTCAGCAAACCTCTGGCAAAAGAACTCATCGGGCGTAATCATTGTCTCTGAATCTGACATACAGAACCTCGGCAGTAATTCGATTTGCTCGTAGCGACAAACAAACTATAGATTGTTACGCACAAGTCAAGGTCTAGTTGTTATTTTTCATGCTGTGAGCATCGCACTAACCAGACGTGACAGGAACGCCGTTCTCGGCCTGTCGTCATCGGCGGCAAGCTCGTTGACGCGGCTGACCGTCTCGGGGTCTAGCCGAGTCCACACGCCTAGCACTTTTTCCCCGCCATCTCTTTTCGGGATGTTCAGCTCGGAGCCTGATTCATACTGCCTCACGCCTGTTCGGACCAGAGCCTCAAGCATCTTCGTTCGTGATCGCACATCCTCACGGCATTTCTCATCGAGACGGTTGAACATACATTCCGTCAACGGAATCTGTACGAGCATCTTTTCGTCCGCACCCGGTTTCTTGACTCTTGGCATCTGACTTACCTCCTGAGTTTTCATGTGTGCATAAAGTAGTAACCGGCACCATAATGTCAAGACTTTCACAGCCAAAAGACAGCAAAAACGTGCGGATTCCGCCCTTTTTGACAACGCCAAGTCAAAATCAAAAAAACGTAATGAAATCAAGCACTGTGCGTAGAGGTCTTGACAGATAGCTTTTATTCATGCACTTATTTCTTTAGTTTAATTTATATAAATTATATATAGGCGCGTAGCGCCGTTTATCTGAGAAACAAAATTTATTTTCAAGACCTACTACAGACAGTCTTTAATTTAATTTAATTATTTATATTAAAGGCTGTTAGGCTGAAGGTCTGTCCGAAATCCACGGAGCAATCATGGACTGGGATGGCTTTGACGAAGAACCCGAATCTATCGACACGGACAGTGGCAATAAATCACCGGGCTGGTTCTACAACGCAGTGCGCGACTGGGCTTTCGGAAGAAACGACTGCTCAGAAGCCCATTTTGTTTTCTGGAGAGTCTGTCAGAAGCACGCACGGGAAGGCGGGAAAGATCAAGCTGTTGTTTTAGCGGCAATAGAAAAGCTATCCGAGCTGCCTAGCAACTGGCGAGTTGGGAAGCGTGAATTTGAGGAAGCGCTTGTTGACGAGATAGCTCGCCATAAAAAGCCCAAAACTCTGTGCTCAGTCTGCAAGAATGTCGGAATGGTTACGGCCTTGAAGAATCCAGTCGAACCCAGAGACGATCAGCTTTATTCCCAGGCTGTATTCTGTGCCGAATGGCCGACTGTCAACCCGAATGTCTGGAGAGTTCCAGTTGTATGCACTTGTGAATGGTCACAAGCACTTCGTGATGCCGAGGTAGAGATCCCTTACGACCTCATGCTTCAAGACATCCGAGACAACTTAGATAACATACCGGAGACGAACAAGTGGAATGAGCGCGGAATTTTACCGCTACCCGACGCTAATCAAGGATTCATCGACTACGTATGTAAAGTAGGCGTGCGTTCAGAGTGAACGGAGCGATTCGCAATAAACGGCGTGCGTATCCCGAACGGCCTTCGACAGCTTGTCGGATAGGTTCCGTTCCTCTACGATTTGCGTGACTTGAGAAACGACCTGTCTTTGCAGTAATCCGGTGTTCAGCTTCGCGTGCTTACGTATCAGCCCATGCACGACCGCGAATTTTCGACACGCCTCGAAAAGTTCTTTATAAGCCTGATGAGCCCTAGCCGTTCGGCTAGGGCTAAGCTCCTGGTCCATGATCTCCTCCTTGTGGCTAAACGGTTACTGCGGCGTAATAGCCATTCGCCTTTGCGTATGACAATGACTGGCGCAAATTCCACGTTTCCGCGTTGTAACAGAAGACCCAAGTCTTCTCATCCTCGCAGTAACGATACCAGCGAAGTTTGCCGACCTGAGCGTACTTAGTGGTTGACATATCAGTGCCTACAACCGAGTACACCTTCTTGAACTGTTCGTGGCCGTGGTTTTTGTACTCCACCCACGAATCATACTTGTCTTCATCGAAAGACTTTTCTTCGTAATTCATTTCCTTGCCTCCATGCTCAAATAATAAGCACGACGTTGGGATTGACAAGTATGTACAGCAAAAAAAATAGCCCCAGCAGGACTCGAACCTGCGACCTACGGATTATGAGTCCGCAGCTCTAACCGACTGAGCTATGGGGCTATTTGTCATCAAGCGCGACGCCGAACAGATCATCAGCGTTCATCATTCGTTGCACGATGAAGCGTCGGCCATCGGATTCTACGTGAGGCATCATCTCGTACAGGCCAGTCAAAGCCATAGACGAGGCCCCTTGGTAGTCGCCTATAGCGGCTAGCTTCTTAGCTGAAGAAAGGTAGTATTCGATAGTGCTTGAGTCTGGTTTTTTCATACTATTCACCGCAAACAGGGCAAATGCGGTCTTGCGCTTGAGTTAGATCGTCCATCAGGCCGTCCGCGCCGAGACGCCTCACGATCTCCCTACCAGTGATTGACCACAGCCTTTCGTAATTGGAAATTCTTGCGATGGCGTGCGGGATCTCATCGCGGTCGCGGTGAAACCTGCGATGTGCCATGTTTCGCTCTATCTTGTTTGAGGTAGTTTTGCCTTCTTGGATGATTCGTAAGTACACCGATGACCCATCAAGTGAACGCAATGCGTCAAGCGCGTGGCTACGGACCTCTCGGATCAACGTATCCCACTTATCGAAGTGTTCGTCTTTCACGACGTACCCTCATTGGTGCCAGAGGCGGGACTCGAACCCGCAAGGCCGAAGCCGGGGGATTTTAAGTCCCCTGCGTATGCCAGTTCCGCCACTCTGGCTTTCAGTCCTCATCTATCGGCTCATCGTGCCAATACTGAGGATCAGTCAGTACGTCCGATCTATAGCTGCTCAGCTTGACCTTCTCGCACTTTTCACAGACTCGACAGAGGTAGAGTCCACGCGCATCGTATTCATCCCAAGCCTCAGCCGGGGTACAAACATGATCTTCGATATTCTCCATTGGGAACCTCCAGTGCCACTAACAAGATACAGCAAGCCGGAAATCTGTCAATGCTTAAATTGTGCTTTTAGGCAGTGTTGTACGCCACCGCGATGCTTCTTGCCAACATCGCAAAGTGACCTGTTCTCTAAACGTGACATTGGTGATGCCGCCAACGCTATCGAGATATAGAGCGAATCTAGCTGCGGTACGTCTACGTATGGCTGCTGGTGGCATTGGGCAAGACATCGCTCGTGCGATGACTAAGCCGTACTGACGAGCAGATAACACAGCCCGTTTAATCGGCCACTGGTCGTATGTGCTGAGGTTGGTCAAGAGCAAACGCCTGAAGGTCGGTCCATGCCACGGCTCCACGTCTCTATGTGCATAACAGTAATATGGGGCTATCACATGACAGCACTCATGTATTAAGGTGTGGACTCCTGCCGAGGGGGACAGCTTTATTTGCGCTGGTCCGCCGAAACTCCTGACGGAATCGGGTCGTGAAATAAATTTCACTTCAGGTATCGGCACGCAGTAATCAGCGCACATCTTATAAACTAGCCTGTGGACAAAATCCCTACTCGGAATGGCTGTGTCGGAAAAGTTTTCATGTTCCCATTCGTAGACTGACGCACGCTCGTAATCACGCGGCATTTTCTTGGGAAGTGGTGAGATAGGTGGAGATAATTGCACGCGAACATATTGATAATCTGTGCGCCTGTGGGCAAACAGGTTGTACCCAGTGACGAATCGAGTAAAGCAACCCGGTCGCTCCTGGAGATCGCATGAAAACAAAACCGAAAGTCGGCGGTGAGTTGATACCTTGCGACAGCGAAGAAGCGTGGCTTCTCGCTAGAGAAGACGGCATCACGGGCACGGGCGCGTCGAAGGCGATAGGCGTGAACCCGTACACGTCGCGGTATTATTTCTGGTGCATCCTGACCGGAGAAATTTATGATGAACCGATACCGCACGATGATTATGGGCCTGCATATTGGGGTCGTACCTTAGAACCGCACGTCATAGATGTCTTCAGGGCCAACACCGGCTTCGAGGTATGGCAAGATCCACAATGGTCGTTACGGCGCGATGAACACATGAGGTTCATGCTGGGCACGCCTGACGGATACGTTCTCAATGACAGGGGAGAGCTGGGAATACTTGAGGTCAAAACCGGGGGCGCTTACACGTCTCACTGGTGGGACGACGGCGCGATACCTCAGCACTACCTCGTGCAAGTGTATCACTACATGGCGATCACAGGCGCTAGCTATGCGTATTTTGCAGTATTGCTAGGCGGGCAAAACTACCGACAAATCTATGTCCCCAGAAATGAAGATTTCATAACTCAGCTACGAGCAGCAGAGGAAAAATTCTGGAAACACGTAACAGAAAAAATACCTGTCGCGGTAGACGGGCATGAGACAACGAAGGAGGCGATAAAAGCACGATATAAGCAGAGGGATGACGAACAGACCGTTGAATTACCCGATGAAGCCGTTAAGCATGATGAGCTATTAGCCGAGGCGAAAAATCAACTAGCGCACTGGCAAGAGGTCAAGCAGACGGCTGAGAATTTCTTCAAAGATGCGATAGGCGATAACTCGTTCGGTATCGTGCCCGGCACGAACGTCAAGTATTCGTATCGCGGCAGAAAGACGCGACGGTTGAACCGTCGAGTGGAGAGGTAGAGGTAGTGGCTGACAACATAGGCAAAGTAACTGCTATGTCGAGCGCGAATGAATTTCAGACCAAGACTGGCAAATCCGGGCTGAACTTTAAGGCGCAAACAGAGGATGGCGAGGCCATCATGTGTACTATCTGGGGAGGATCTTACGGCCCCACAGATGGGAACATCAACGCCGGAGACGTTATCACGGCCAAGATGATGCAAAAGGGTGATTACAACGGGACTCGCCAGTTTTGGATCAACCCTACGTCGGTGGAGCGCAATGGATCGCAGGCAGGGTCCGCGACGGATTCAGCAGTCGGTGGCTCACAACAGCAGCCAGTAGCCGTCGGCAAAGCGAACCGCGTTTGTTTCGCGGAGGCAATGTCGATCTTCACAATCTGCATGGCGCACGCGAAATCAGTGTGTGACGCGACCTATCCAGAGGCAAGCACGGACGCCTTACTCGAAGCAGCGGAAAAGATTGCTCTTTCCTTTTTCATTGCTTGGCAACAGGGAAAGCTACCCAAGCCGAGCATAGATGAATCAAGCACTGACGACATGAGCGATCTGATCTCCGGCATCGTAGATAACATGAAATCCAAAGGAGCAATGTAGTATGCACGCTAGAGTACAAATCTTAGGCAGACTGGCCTTCATGCCGGAAATGCGCTCGACCGATGATGGTCGGCAGTATTTGAAATTGCGTTTAGCCGCGCATCATCGTCGGCAGAATAAAGAGACGGAGGAGTGGGAAGAAGAAACCTCTTGGTTCAGCATCTTTCTGCACGGGGATCGAGCAGAGCGTGCATTACGCAGGTTCCGAAAAGGGGACTGGATTTTCGTCGATGGGAGACTGAGCGTAGACGATCAAGGCCGCTGCGACATTTGGCCGCACGAGGTGAAATTAGTGCCCACGGGCAAAATGGACGATGCCTACGTGCCCAGCAGCGCCACGATGCCCGCCGAGGAGTCGGATATACCGTTTTAGTATTCGATGGCAAACAGGATGCTGAAGGGGTACGAAATAGACCCCAAGCACGCCCTCACGAAGCAGCAAAAGACAACACTTCATCTAGTTATTCACGCCTGCCTCGATGGCGAGGAGCTTTTCTATCACCAGAATCGCTCAGTGCTGGCGACAGATGAAACAAAGCTGCTCTGGGCAATACTTGGTGACGCGCTTCGTACTTTTCTACGCGGGCTTCCGATAAGCCAGCACGGGAATAGCAAGCACTCGTACTTACGCAGGAGAGATGACGATTGGCTGGATTCAGGGCAATGGCTATTCAACGATAGGTCAAATACAGCGTATCCGTATTTTTCTTTCGAGTTCGTGATAGAAAACCTGCAAACTCTTTGCGACTTTGGGCTATCATCCGATTCGATAAGAAAAGGAATCTACGAGCTAGTCGATATTGAGACGAGAAATCAGTATAACTGGTTGCCGTGAATGTACTCGGCATCGACCCCGGCAGTCATATAACCGGCTGGTGCTTGATAAAAAACGAACAGGTAGCCAGCCACGGGGTCATACGCCTGAGCAGGAAGGATAGTTTCCAAGAACGTCGCCACTCGCTGCGATCACAGATAGTGGACCTATTCGGTTCGCTACTTGATGCTGGGGATCTAGTGGTGGCAATCGAAGATCCTATGTCCCGAGCTATCGGCGTAGCAAAAAAACTAGCCTTGATAAAAGGCACAATCGAGGAGAAGGCAATAGACTTTGGGCACACCTGCATAGACGTTTTGCCGTCGGAATGGCAAGCACTTGCCCGCGATTATGGCGGCAAGATAGAAGGCGAAACAGTAAAGGAAACAAGCCTACGAGTCGCTAAGCAGGAGTTCGGCATCGAGGAACAGGACGCCGCCGATGCGGCATGGATAGCGATGTATGCCGCAAAAATGGTGGTACGTGTCACGGGACGATGAGGCATATCTCGATTTCATCAGGTCGCAACCGTGCAGTGTTTGCAGGTCGTTACCTAGCGACCCCGACCATCATCCGACACGAGGATCTGGGAGGTCCGACGATAAAAAGACTTGGCCCCTGTGCCGTAGGCATCACACTGAGCGCCACGCGATAGGTATACTCAAGTTCCAGCGACGCTATAAAGTCAGAGTTGAAGCGTGCATAGAACGACTACAAGAAAAATGGAGAACTAGAAATGAGACTCAATGTTGATGATGTGATTGATTCAGCGAATACATGGGATGATGTCATCAATACAGGTATCGAGATCGTCGCACTCGGGACTGAGAGTTACTGGATGCTCGGACGGCTAGCTAACCGTGTAGCGGATATGAGATTTGACAGCCCCGACCTGGAAAGCCACAAGAAGTCCTTCAAATCGTTTTGTGCCGAGCTGGGGCAAGGCTATCAGACGGTGAAAGACGCTGCTCGCGTAGATCGACTCGTCAAGCCGTCTATGCGTGCAGAGTTCCCGTTCATGTCCTATGGGCACTGGCGGGAGTTGACTAAGCGCGGCAAGCATAGCCCAGAGGAATTGCGCGAATGGGCCGCCAAGGCATCAGACAACAACTGGAGCGTCACTAAATTACGCGAGGCCGTTTCGGGTCGTAACGTGTACGATCAGCCGATGCACCCTACCAAACTGATGCGTAGGATGGTCGGAAACTGCAAAGACGCCGTAGAAATGGACTGGGTTCGAGTATGGAAAGACGAACCGGACGACATCACTGATTGCGTCAGCGGGCTGGAAAAAGCACTAGGCGCAATTCGCAATGCCGAGACTCGCGCCCGAGAACAAGTGGACGCTCAATTCGACGAACTAGAAATGATTACTACTGAAGGCGATTGATTGTACCAATACAATAGTGTCGGCTCGGCGCTGACTAGGCATTTTTACTTACGAAGCACACTAGGCGTGCCGTCTTCTTGCCGCATGAACGAACAGGTACTTGTGTCATCGACAGGCGAAAATGAGTCTGTGCTTGAAATGGCTGACGTAGGCAAAGTCATAGAGGCGACACTGACTTCTGTGCAGGCGGCGTGCGTGCAGGCAGAGTTTTCGTTGAGCAATATGCCAACAGCAGGTGCAGTTTACGGTGTCAACAAAGTCGAGGTAGTACGTCAATTATGCGGGAAAAGACTGACCCTAGAATCATACACTTCACAGATAGTGACGGCTATGAAGGCGTTGAGGGTGCAATTCGAGTCTCGGGGGTGGCTTCGACCCGATTCCAGCAAGGCGTCTACGTGACTTATCAATCCCCCGAGGTGCTAAAGGGCATAGAGGAGATCACGTTTTATGCGCGTTGCTCACGCGATGAGTTCACTGAGTGGATCGTTGATCGGGATTTCCCGGTGTTCTTCTCTAAGGGGAAATGGCGTTCTACGCGCAGTGAAATAGACACATGGTACAAACAGCAACGTGGTGGAGCTGAAAAAACGCAGTCAACATAGACTCGTGGCTATATCGGGTGTGTTGGCAGTTGAAATAGAGGCTGAAGTTTTTCATAATCTATGGTGGGTCATAAGGCTTGGGCGGCCTTGTGACGGCAACAGGTTCCTACGCATCGGCTACCCCCTGCCGATCACGGGGTGGGGGGCTTGTGCATCTCACAGCGCTAGTCCCCCCACCCTTCGCAGATGACATGATACAAGACAAGCAAATCGTCAGTAAGATCAGCGGGTTCGACATGATGACGTGGGGCGAATTACGTACCTACGAACGCAACGACCTGAAAGAAGAAAACAACCGCGACGTGACCAAGCTCAAGAACGCGATTGTGAATGACGGGTTCACAACGCCATTCTTCATCTGGTCGAACCATCGCTACGTGCTCGACGGAACTGGACGTTGCCTAGCCCTAGAGGAACTAGAAAGCGAGGGCTTTGTCGTGCCCGAATTACCCGTCATACACATTGACGCGGACAACAAAGAGGCCGCAAAGCGCATCGTGCTCATGATTTCGTCTCAGCACGGGGTCATTACGCAAGAGAGCTTGGACAGGTTTATTGAGGACATCGACGCAATAGGCATCGACGATTTCATTAACCTACCGGGGCTAGATTACGGGATGCCGGAACTTCCCGACGACGACGACGACGATCTCCTTGACGACTTCGAGAGTGCCGAGGAGGACGAGGACGCGATAATCACCTGCCCGCATTGCGGTAAAGATTTTGAGTACAATCCCCGATGATGTTGCACGGCGCGGACGCGATATGTTCGTGCAAAGGTGGGCGGACATAGCAACCACCGATACGGCCCTGCTACTAAGCGGCGGCGTAGATTCAATGACCGCGTTATTCGCGGCGTTGGAGTGCGGCCATAAGCCTCGCTGCTATACATTCTACCTGAGCGGATACAAGAGCACTGATCTAGCAGCCGCCCGCAAAGTCACCGATTACTTTGGCTTAGAGCTAATCGAAGTAGGAATACCATCGACACTCGGCGACCTAATACGCGACACATTCGCGGTGATCGACGAGATAAACTGGGAATACTATCTAGGAGTCAGGAAAGTCACGATTCAGACGATGCACCCATTGCTTTACACAACTAAAGCGATAGAGGAGCGCAAGGTCGTAGCTGGGCTAGGCGGCGGCAAGTTAAGTCTTGACTCACGCAAAGCATCAATTGAAATTTACCACGGGGGCGAAGAAGCGGCTGACGACTTACGATGTGACAGGTATGCCGTAGATGACGACTCGTTGCAGTATCAGCGGACCTATCAACGAGCAGGCATAGAATATTTGGACTTTTATGCGTTCACGGACGCATACAGGTGGGTGCGGGAAATTCCGGTAATTGCCTTCAACCAACGCAAAGCGAAGTGGGGATTGGTTAAACCCTTTCTCGACTATTGGAAAAAGAGGCCGATGTATCGAGCGCCAGCACCATACCAAATAGCATCAGGCTTGAGGAGGTTCCACGACCGCTTACTTAAAACGAGATGGAACACGAAAGGCTGGGTGCAAGTTCAAAAAGTCTATCAGCAAATGGCGAAAGAGCGCGGCGTCAGATTCGGTGCTAAATACTACTTCCCTGTACAGATAGGACCGTACAGGCATGAAGTTCATGTAGCGTCGCCCAGAATCAGGGTTTTCTACGACGCCAGCACTCTTGCGGAGTTTTGATGAACGACGTTAGCGTGCCCCTAGAGCTGAATCACGGCGTACTCGGCGTGTACAAGCCTTGGTATATGCGCCTAATGACTAATGGCGTGATCGGCTATGAAGCTACATTCCGTCTGAGGCTCTGTGGCAGGCGATTCCGCTCATACGAAGACTCAGCAACGCTGGAAGACATACCCTGCTTAGATCAACTAGCACACCCTGATCTAGAATTTCCTGTACATGGGGGCATTGACGACCGAGGCAGAGTTGCAGTTCTAGCCAACGATCAAGAATTTGAAATACCGACTACAGTCAAGAATATTGAGTTTCTTTTAATCACCGAAGTCTCTGACGTAGAAAGTCCAGCACTCTTGATGCAACTCTACTTGCGCGCCGTCAAAAACAAACTACCCCTATGGTTCCAGGGCTCGCTAGGGGGCAAAGACGGTCGTCTACTTACTTTCGGTTTCATCCCTGAATGAAGCCCCCGTATGCAATCAAGTCGATGGCGGACTTACCTGAGCCGACTGGACCAAAGGTCGTCTCGTTGTTTTCGGGTATGGGCGGCATGGACCTCGGGTTTCGATTTTGCGGCTACGACATTCTTTGGGCGAATGAGTTCGTGCGCCTAGCCGCTGAAACATACGCCTGCAATGACCGCAGAGCGATACTCGACACTCGGGACATACGGAAGATTGACGGACAAACCGACATCCTCAGCAAGATACCGACGACTGAGGTAGATGTTCTGACCGGATCTCCGCCGTGTAAGAGCTATTCGGTTGCCGGATTATGCGAGGATGGCTGGGGCGTAAAGTCTCACTATTCTGGCGCGAAGAAGCAGCGGACAGACGATTTATTTCCTGAGTACGCACGGATCGTCAAAGAAGTTCGCCCTAAAGTCTTCGTAGCGGAGAATGTACCCGGACTCGCGGAACGAAAGTCCAGAGTTTTCTTCTCAGCTTACATGAGGCTTTTCCGCGAACTTGGCTACCGAGTCGAAGCAAAAATACTCGACGCACAATACCTCGGCGTTCCGCAAAAGCGACGCCGACTGTTTTTCATTGGCGTCCGCGACGACCTCGGCAAAAACCCAGTATGGCCCAAGCCGTTGCCTTACATTTATACGGTTCGAGATGCCATACCCTACGCAAAAAGAGTCCACGTACACGGCAAGGATAGGGCGAGCCGTATCTCGTGGCTACCGGCGGACAAGACGCCGATTCCAACAATTACCGTAGCGCAGATACGCGCTGGTAAGAACGCAAAGAGTTTTTTCGGCAGCAACTTGAACATCCTCACCGACGACAACATTCGTAGGAAAATAACACCAGATGAGGCGAAGGCCCTTTCTACGATACCGGCGGATTTTAGGTTGACTGGCGGAACACAGGCACAGCTCGAAAGAGTAGCGAGGTGCGTTCCGCCAATGGTGGCGGAATCTATTGCGCGGAGGTTGTTGGAATATGTCTTTGGATAGTCGCTATCATGTACCGGGTCGTGCGTGGAAGTTCGATCAATCGGTCACTGATTGTTTCGATGATATGCTCGCACGCAGCATACCGGGCTTATCTGGGTTGCGCGAAATGGTTTCACTACTGACCCGTGTATACGCGCAAAAGTATTCGCTGTGCGTAGACCTTGGGTGTAGCACCGGAACGCAATGGGCGCACTATCACGATTCGTGGTCGCGGCCAGCCGGTTTTACATACGCAGGATACGACGAGTCGGGCAGTATGGTCACTGCGGCTAAGACGAAACTAAAAGGAAAGTGCGTTGAGTCGATTGAACGCCACGACCTGCGCTCTGGATTCCCCAGCGATTTGTATAGCGTCAGTGTGATTTGGGCGATCTTGACACTACAATTTATACCAGTCGAGCGCCGTAGGGGCATTATAGAAAACGCCTATGAATCACTAAACGATGGTGGGGCGTTCATTGTCGTTGAAAAATGCTTCGAGCATACCGACAACCCGTGGAAGTTTATCTACGAGATATACAAAAAGTCCAAAGGGTACACTGACGATCAGATAAACAAGAAAGCGGCGGCACTGGAGAACGTGCTAGTACCGCTTCCGGCGAACGCAACGGTCGAAATGCTTGAAACGGCTGGATTCTACACGGAGTCTTTTTTTCAGGCATTAGGATTTAAGGGCTGGCTAGCCGTAAAATAGGAGGAGAGCATGGACAGACGAGGACTCAAGAACCAAGTCCCGAGAGGCGAAGGCACCGGCATGGTCAAGGGGAGCGCATATTGCGTGACGGCACCGCGCCCTATGCCGAAAACAAAGAAGGCAGGCAACTGATATGTACATGAACAAAGGCGGCAAGAAGTCCGTAACGAAGAAAGGCGCGAACAAGAAGATCGGCGGCGGCAAGCGCGGCGGCAAGGTCAGCAAGTAACAGATAGCTTTTCTGGAGTCTCGTTCAGCGGTTCCCGTAGGCGAGACTTTAGCCTTGCGGTCCTCATGCCCTCAGATGTCGCAGTCTGAACGCCGCGAGGATTTGAACCCCACGTCTGGGCATGACTGAGGACGGCTCTAAAGGCTATCCGCTGCGACAGTGGTGTGGGGTGTATTTTGCGAGGAGGCAATGATGCCAATATTTGACAACAAGCCTGAAGTACGGCGTGGCCGTCCGCGAACCGAAAAGGTGCGCGAGGAGGCGAGGCTGATCGGCAATTACCTCGCGGCGGGGTATCAACCCGCTGAAATCCGCAAAGAACTGAAACTGACAGTTCGGCAGTATAAATACAGGATGTCGATGCTGCGGAAACGGGCATGGGACGCTAAAGAGGTCTGGCCTAAGTTCTTTGCAAAATTAGAGGCGCGTTACCGTCAATTTGAAAGCATCAGGCAGAGGGCGATCAAAGAGGGTAAGCTCGACACGGCTATGCGTGCCGTTGAGAACATGAAGGCTTTAGACCAATCCGTCATCAATGTCGGGCAGGATCTAGGCGTCTACGAGACGAAGGACAAGATCGTCAAGCACAAGGTCGAGGGTCCGACTCTCAGTGTTTTTCATGAGCCGCCGGAAAAGCAAGATGGTGACGGATTTCCAGTCGCCAGTAAGCCTACCGTACATTAGTGGCAAAGCCGTTACACGAGGAGTGGACTTACGACGACATTACCGAGGTTCGTCGCAGGATAGTCCGATGGCGCGAGGACAAGAACGGCCCGATCAAGTTCGTTCGAGAGGCTATCGGACTACACCCCAATAAGCACCAGCAAGAGTTACTACAGGCTCTCTGGTCATTCACTCCGGGGCAAGGGAAGTTCGGCGTTTCGGTAGCTAGTGGACAAGGTTGCGGCAAAACCACTGGTGCCGCTATGGGCATACTTTGGTTCCTCACGGTTTTCGAGAACGCCTTCGTGTATTGCACGGCACCGACCGAGAAACAGTTACATTCAGTTCTCTGGGGCGAACTCGACAAGCAGATCCGAGGTAGCGCGTTCTTAAATCAATTCCTAGAGTGGCGGGCGACTCGCGTACAGGTGAGAGGGGGGCCGCTTAAATGGGCGGCTGTTGCGAAAACAGCCCGTGATGTTGAGGGCCTGCAAGGGGAGCACGCCGAGCATATGCTGGTCGTGATCGACGAGGCGTCGGGCGTCGAGGATCGGTTCTTGGAGGCGCTACTCGGCGGCCTGTCAGAACCCCACAACCTCGCGCTGATGATAAGCAACCCGACGTTGCCATACGGCACTTTTTACGAATCTCATCATTCTGATCGAGGAGTTTGGCACACGCTGCAATTTAGCGCACGCGATTCAAACTTAGTGAGCAAGGCTCATATCGAAAGGATGGAAACGAAATACGGCAAAGACTCGGCCATTGTACAAGTCAGAATAGATGGCGAGTTCCCTGATATTTCGGAGAACACTCTCGTCAATCGAGCTGATATAATTTATTGCAGAGAGCGCGAGCAGTTCGACGTAAAGACGAATCATCCGTGGCATCTAGGTTGTGACGTAGCTCGCTACGGCAGCGACATGACAGCCATATGTATACGGCAAGCGCAGAATATCAAGTATCTCGAACGATGGCACGGCAACTCCGTAGCCGAAACGTGTGGCATTATAGTGGATCTACTACGCGAAAACCCGATGATACAGTTCGTGAATATAGATTCGATTGGTGTGGGCGGCGGCTTGGTTGATATGCTGCACGATCAACAGAGCCAAGGAATCGTCTCGCCTTACGTTGAGGTCATTGCCGTCGATGTCGCGGAATCGGCCTCACGCGCAGAAGAATTCGTGAGATTACGTGACGAATTATGGTTCACGTTTGCGGAACGGATCACTGATCGTCAACTTGCGTTCAGCGACGACGTAGACGACGAGCTTGCAGATCAACTCATAAAGGAATGTTTACCCATAGAGTATTCATTCACTGCTGATGGTAGACGGCGCGTCGATACGAAGGACGAAATGAGAAAAAAGATCGACCACTCACCAGATATAACCGACGCGGCATTACTGGCTTTTCATGAATATTCAGCGGGTTTTATAGGGTTCGTGGATATGAGTGTGTGATGAAGTCTGAACAGCAAACGGAGCCGATTATTCTGACCGGGCATCAGCGGCACATGATCGACGCGGCCATACAAAAGTGCCGCGAATGGACCAACGAGGATCTGGACGAGGGACGCGCACTCGAAATCATCGCGTTCGATTTCTTGGAAAGTTTCTCGGAGTAGGGCAAGACGATGGCAATAGATTATCACGGCGAAAAGTTTCAAGGCTACAACAAGCCCAAGCGAACGCCGAAGCACCCGGAAAAGAGCCACGCTGTGCTGGCGAAAGAGGGCGAAAAGGTAAAGCTAATCCGCTTCGGGCAGCAAGGTGTTAGTGGTTCACCGAAAAAGGCGAACGAATCTGATGCGGCGCGGCGTAGGCGTGAATCGTTCAAGGCTAGGCATAAAAAGAACATCGCAAAAGGCAAAATGTCAGCCGCCTACTGGGCCGACAAGGTAAAGTGGTAGCGGCACCTGGCAATAATAAAGTCTGGTCGAACATACGCTTGCTCTTATTACTCGGATTCAAGCCAGTACGCATAGCCAGTCGATACAGTTATCGCGGGATCACTTCGCAGAAGATCAATACGCGAAATCATGAGCGGTGGCACATTGACGCAAAGAGCGGTTCGATGCGCGGTTCACGCTGCCCGTCGTGCCGGAAGCGTCGGCCTACTGAGAAAAAGAACCTTTGCCGTAAGTGTTTCCTAGCGCAAAAACGCACCGGGCGACGGCGGGGAGATAGAGCGCCAGCATGGAAAGGCGGCGTGGCGGAATCGAATATTTCGCGTTCCCCGCGTTATAAGAGATTCAAGCGATACGTTTTAGAGCGCGACAATCACCAATGCGTCATGTGTGGCTCGACCGAAAAGGTAGAGGTTGACCATATCAAGCCACAAAAAACGCACCCTGAGTTACGATTCGATGTGAGAAACGGCAGGACGCTGTGTTTCTCATGCCATAAGAAAACCCCGACGTGGGGAAACAATGTTCATCGGAGTACATGATGCAGAAATCCAACGTGATCCCCATAGACAAACATCGCACCGAGGATATGGAGGCGTTACGGGACAAGGTTGCTGCGGGCGTGAACTGGAAACGGGCTCTCGTGATGTACGAGGATGAGGAAGGCAACGTGAACATCTCAATTCATGGCGTCCCGGCGACGGACTGCATTGCATGGTTCGAGGTCGCAAAGACGCAGATGATGGTAGAGTTTTTCAGTTGATGGGTGACATAGATGTTACGCGACGCTTACGACAGACCGATCAAGGGGCTAGAGCTTGAGGAACGAACGACACTAGACCAAGTTACCGAGGCGTTCCTACGCGGCCTGCCTTACGACGCAGTTCGTGGTGCTGCGACTGTCACGGAGGAAACCGCGTATATGCGGCAGTCGTGGGTTTACGCTTGCGTAACCGCGATTGCACGGCTCGTTGCTTCGATTCCAGTAACAGTGCAAAGCCGAGTCACGGGCAAGCCGGTGCCGGATTCGCACCCGATTGCCGAACTTTTCCGTCGGCCAGCGCCACGGAAATCCGCTTACGATTTCAAGTTTTCCCTGATTGCTCACTACGAACTCGCGGGCAATAGCTTATGGGCAACAGGTGGCGGAAAGAAAAATGCTACATCGCCATTTCCCTTAGTGCCACTCAACCCGCGCCGAGTCGAACCAATCATCAGCGACCGCACCGGGGAATTATTGAGCTACAAGTATCAGCCAACAGATTCGGCAAGGCATATCTTTTTTCGACCGGACGAACTGATTCATTTCAAGAACTTCAACCCGGAGAGTGAACACTGGGGAATGAGTCCGCTGACGCCAGCGATGCACGCAATCCGCACGGACGTAAACGCGGCTATTTATAACGAAAAGTTCTTTGAGAACAATGCTCAGCCGGGCGGCATCTTGCTCCACAAGAAACCCCTATCCCGCATACAGCGCGATCAGGTTCAGTCGCAGTTCGAGGAAGAATACGGAGGAGTCAATCAATCACACCGCACTGCCGTCTTAGCGGGTGATTGGTCCTATCAGCAGGTCGGTTTAGGTCAGGCTGACATGGAATACCTAGAGCAGCGCAGATTTAGCCGTGAGCAGATAGCGGCTGTCTATGGTGTTCCGGGTCTTCTGATAAACGACCCCAATAACAGCAACTACTCTACGGCGTCAGTCGAAATGCGCCTGTTCGCTGACGCGAACTGGTTGCCAAAGGTCAGGTACATCGAAGATACGCTAGACGCGCAGTTCTTCGCTAAGTACGCACCTGAGCTGACGATTGTGTTCGAGACGCGGGAGGCACCTGGATTGCGAGAGGCGATCTCAGAGCAAATCACTCAGGCCATTGAACTCAACAAAGCAGGCGTTCCGCTGGCTGAATTGATTTCAGCGTTCCGCCTGCCCTTCGACGAGCACGAGTGGCAGAAAAAGTGGTGGATACCGATTTCAATGGTTCCCGCCGACGTTGCCGCCGCCTCTGGCCTACAGCAAATCAAAGACGACAGCTCAATCCTGAAAGAGAAAGAGCAGGCCGAGAAAAAAAACGCGAAAGAGGACGACACGGAATCGACCGACAAGGACCGTGCGATTTCACACGACGCGGCAGATTCGTCTACCTACGAGGATAGAGAAATCTACATCGACAGTTACCGCGAAATCCTGAAACGCATGACATCTCAAATGGAACGCAAGATGTCGCGGTATATGTTCGAGTTACGTGGGCGCGTCGTTCGTGGCGATGAACTCGACGAGACTTACGAGGTCAACGAGTTCAAGAAGTTGGTAGCGGCTCAGGTAGGCGACATACTGGAAAAAGGCGGCCAGAGCGTCTTCGATGAACTCAGCCGAGCCGATGCTTTCTACTTAGAAGATCAAGTGGACGGCCTAGCCTACAACCGTCTAGTAGAGCGATTATGTAAAACGCCCGTAGTGGTCTTACGTAAGATTCAAGATACAAACTCCGATGCCAAGGAAATCATCCGTGGCGTCACTAATAAACTGAAACAACTGGCGCACATGGAAGTAGCCCATGTGTTCAATGCGGGTCGCCTCATGGGAATGGCCTCATGCGGCATAAAGAAACACCAGTGGATCGCTTCGAGATCGAAGGGTTCATGTAACCATGTCAATGACGGTGAAGTACGCGACATTGGCGCAGATTTTAGCAATGGCATTGCGTATCCCGCGCAAGATTATCGCGCTAGGTGTGCGTGTTTAACGCTGCCTGTTGCCTAAAGGGAGAAGAAAAGATGGAACAGCATAAAAGCGAGATCGAAAAGCGCTCGCTCGACGTAGAGATCCGCACTCTTTCCGAGGAAGATCGTGTCGTTGAGTACGTTGCGTCCACACGCGGGGTTGATCGTTACCGAACACGAGTGCTTGGCTGGAATCTTGATAACTACACGAAGAATCCCGTGGTTCTCTGGGCGCACAACAAACAGATGCCCCCTATCGGGCGAGCTATCAATGTCCGCGAGGATGACGAGGTTCTGCGCGCAAACATTCAGTTTGCCAAGAAAGAAACTTACGAGTTCGCGGATACTGTCTATCGCCTGACCCGTGACGGCTTCCTCAAGGGGATCAGTGCTGGATTTATTCCGGCTGAGCGCAAGTTCAACAAAGAGATGAAAGCGGTTGACTTACTGAGCAATGAGCTTGTTGAGCTATCGCCGGTCCCGGTTCCGGGCAATGCTGATGCTCTTACCCTAGCTTTACGTGACGGCATTGTCCCCGCAAACCACGTCGAGTTGATGACGTACAATCACGCTATGAACGCACATCAGATTCGTGGCGTAGAGGACATTGATAAATTGCGTGGTGAGGTCATGAACTGGATCGAGAACGCCGATCCTGTGCAGGTGCAAGTGCCTTCGTCCTATGAGTTAAGCGCGCCATCTACTGAGCAACCGCAAACGATGGCCGAAGAATCGGACGAAACCGAGGCATTGCGTGCCGCGTTAGCAGAACAGCGTGGGGTTATTCAAACCATCGCGGCCATGACGGAGTTCGACATTCGGAATCTGTCGGAAGGCGACTACAACGACTTCCTTTCTCATGTACAGGCTGCGACGGAGCGAGCTGGTGCAGTGCTGAATCGCGCTAATCGCGGAAAACTACAGCAAGCCACTGACCTCATCAACAGCGTCGTCAACTCAGCCGAAAAAGTCGCTGAGGACGTGGCACCGGAGCCGGAGCAAGAGGTTGCCGCACCAGATGACGAGAAAAGGTCAGACGACTTATCGAGTATCATGGACCGATTCGACGAGGTGTTGAATAAAGTGACTGAGATGGCACATCGCAGCGCCGGTCGTAATTTAGTTGATAAAAACACGCCTAGTGCGCTTAGCGGCGATCAGACGGCGTGGATTGATTCGGTTCTTGCGCGTTTGCCCAAGGACTAATGGTCTGGAGCGCGTAGCGCACCTCATGACCGAGACGAGAGGACAGTATGAATTATTTCGATTGGGACTCTTGGAAATTAACCGGGTTCGGCCCCGGCGGGAAAGGCGGAAAAGGCAGAAAGTCTGCCAAATCCGGCTCGAAGAAAGGTAAAAGCAGAAAGGGTGGAACTAGGAAAACTGGCAGCGGCAAGAGAAAGTCGTTGCGCTAACGATTTCCAGAGCAATTTAGCTACGCGCTAAGGAGGATTAGTTATGAGCGAAGAAACTAAGGTAACGCCTGAGACAAAGGCGGCACCGGAAACTTTTGAACAGAAAGCGGACGCGCTGCTTGAGGGCATCGCCCAGATCGAGCAGCGGTACGGATCGCAGCTTGAAGACGCCAAGAAGGAGTTCAGCCAGCTTGGCGAGGTCATCGAGGAGCAGAAGCGACGCCTTGAGGCCATTGAGAACGCGGGACCGGCGGCAGAGGGCCTTGAGGTTCTGAACGAGTATTACCCGGACAACGACGAGGGCCATGAGCGTGCGTTCTCGGATTGGATGACGGATCTCTACAATCGCAGCCTCGGCTTCGAGTCGCGTGCGGGTCAGGACACAACTACCGCTAAAGGCGGTGCTACTGTACCGACCCCGCTCGATAACCAGATCGTTCACATCATCGAGCAGCATGGCGTTGCGCGGCGGGTGTTCGACCGTATTCCGATGACTTCCTTGACGCTGAAGATTCCGGTCGATACGGCTGGGCCTTCGGTTACGTTCGAGGACGAGGACGCGACTATTACGGCGTCGAGCGCGACGTTCCGCCAAGTCACCTTAGAGGCCAAAAAGCTCGCGGCGGTTGACGAGCTGACAATGGAGATCCAGCAGGATGCCATTCGTCCGCTCGTGCCATACCTGACGCAGCTTTTCGGTGAGGCAATCTCCAAGAAAGAGGATGATGCGTGTTTCGTTGATACGAGCCCGTTCACTGGTATCTTCACGGAAACGGCTGCGGCTTCTCCGGCTGAGACGGAAATCGGGCTTGTCCAGACCTCCGGCACGAACGCCTCGACTCTTGCGTACAACGATCTCGTTGACACGATGCACGCCATTGACGAGAACCTGGTGTTCGACGGAACGTGGCTGATGAATCACAACGTGCTTGCACGGATTCGCAAACTGCTCGATCAGGACGATAACCCGATCTGGTCGCCGCTCGCCGGTGGGGAGCCCGCTACGATTCTCGGACGCCCCTATGTCATTGCGAATCGAGCACCCGCTGGGGTGGACGGCTCTGAGAACGCATTGCTCATGTACGGCCAGTGGAGCTACGGCGTCATTGGCGAACGCATGGGCGTGGAAGTGGCGTTCTCTGAGCACGCCGGTTTCACCAAGGCCAACACGTTCATGCGCGTAATCGAGAGGTTTGCGTATGCGACGCTCAAGCCGAACGCTTTCGCGGTCCTGAAAACTGCCACCTAAGTTGACACTTAGGCGGTGAAACAAATCGGCGCGGGGGCTAATCACCCCCGCGCCGTGATTTCAATGCAAACTGAATCAACACAGCAAAGCAATTTACCGTTAGCTAGGGCATATTGGCCCCTGCAAGGCACTAAGAACTACGGCGGCTTCATCGGTTACGGCAACCTGCTCAAGTCACTTCAAAAGTGCATCGTGCCCGACCCAGACAGTGACATATATTTCACGTTGTGCGATCCGGCGAAGTATCGAGCCAGGTCAGACAAGCGCGTCAATATGTGCTTCACGATGTGGGAGCACGAGGAAGTACCGGAAAAGTACGTAGCCAATCTACGGCAAGCGGACGCTGTTGTAACTTGCTCCCAGTTCTGCAAACGGGTTTTCGAGGATATACTGGATTGCCCCGTATATTTTGTACCGCTTGCGATAGACGACCAGTTATTCAGTTATAAAAAACGGTCTAGGCCGCGAGGCAATAAACCGTTTAGGTGGCTATGGCTAAATGCGGCGGACCCGCGCAAAGGTTACGATCACCTAGCTAGGCTTTGGGAGAAGTTTTACTTCAACGACCCAAGAGTCGAGCTGTACATGAAGACGACATCAAACGTCAAGGAACAGATCGTTACGCACGGCAACGTGACGTTCGACTCGCGTATTTTACCGCCCGACGAAATAGCCGCTCTCTATCATTCGGCTCACGGGTTTATTTATCTTTCTTGGGGTGAGGGCTTTGGCTACACGCTAGCCGAGGCCATGTCTACGGGATTACCTTGCGTTGCTACCGAGCGCTCCGGCTACGTTGATTTCTTCAACTCAAGCAACGGCTATCCGGTGTCATATAAACTACACCGCGTAGCACGAGAGCTGTTCGGTTCCGATGGCGAAGATTACAGCAGGTCAAACGCACCGGACGGTAAATACTCGATTGCGATTGGCGATTCGCGCCAGTGCGTGAACTCGATGAACACGATTATGAGCAAGTACGGTCGTGCAATGAAAAAGGGTCTACACGCATCGCAAGGACTTAGAAAGCACTACAATATGCAAACGATGGCGCGTGCTATCAGCGACATATTCCAACTTTATAATTAGGATAAGGCTATGGCACGATCAGGTGTACCTCGGCAAGACCCGTCAACGACAGATGACATCATCGAGTGTATTGAACAGGATCGCGGCGATGGTCAGGGGACTCAGTTAGTACAGACGAGTAATCCGATGTGCCTCGCGGACCTGACCACGGTGTCTGGGCGTGCGACGGCAACAACATCAGACTCAGAATTGATTTCAGAGAAAAAATTACGTGTTCGCCTAGTGATTAGAAATCTTTCAACCTCGGAGACAATGTACATGACAATCGACGGGGATGCGGCGACCACAGCGAATGGATTTCCACTTTATCCGGGTGAAACATTCACAGAGGTTACGTCATGCGGGGCCATACGCGGGATCACGCAGACGGGCACGGTTGATATTGCTTACATTGAGTACAAACTGGCATGAATCTTTTAACGAAAGTAATCGCCACTAGCGTCCTGCTTGTCGTATTATCCCTAGTGACTCTTAGGACAGAGATTGGCGCGCAGTTTATTTCTCACTTGCGCCCGATCTTCAACGCGCTTGAGTTCACCGAGACGAATAATGTCGTGAGCCATGACAGTCAAATTGGCGGTGACAATCTCAACTTCACCAGCAATAAGATGAACTGGGAAGGGGTTCGCGTAGTTCTCGATACGTTCAACAGGGATACCTACAATTCCCTTGAGTTCTCGGACGACTTTAGTATCACCAATGACACAGCGTGTGTTGGCGGAACGTCTGTAGGCGGAAATTGTAGATCGAGGTGCGCTACCGGGGACTCAAACGCGGGGGATGTTTGTTCCGTTGACGCGGACTGCAATGGGGGCAGTGGCGGTACTTGCGACGCCAATTATGACTGTTCAGGCGGGGGAACCTGCACCCCAGATAAACAGGCGGTAATGACACTAGGCGCGACCGTCTATCGTGAAGGACGAGAGATACTGGTTTCGGACCTACCGGATCGGGTATTGCGTATAGATGCGTCACGCACCATGAGTCCTAGTGGTGGTGTGGATTTTAGTGCGGCAACGCTGAATATACCTAATAACACCAACGCCGTAAGCACTACAGCGGGCAGAATACATTTTGACACAAACGCTACGCCGCAGCCAATGATTTCAGTTGGTGACAGCAGTAAAGCATTGCCGATTAGAGCGTGCTCAATC
>Ga0070746_10000199_pt1 | contig 34008 bp, 33 predicted proteins | sample VirMetDEL_Mar_21_FD_77016 | JGI IMG/M metagenome (GOLD analysis project Ga0070746, IMG submission 77016) | Aqueous microbial communities from the Delaware River and Bay under freshwater to marine salinity gradient to study organic matter... | ecosystem: Environmental > Aquatic > Marine >...
AGCAGATAGTAGTAACTCATCTGGAACTTTAGCTACAACATGGGCATCAGTAACAGCAGCTAATAATGCTGTGGGTCAAGTCAATCTTGCAGATAGCACAGATAATGAATGGTACATCACAGGCTTACAGTTAGAAGTAGGGCAGAACCCAACAGAGTTTGAGCATGAGCCTTATGAGAGGACGTTGGCTAAATGTCAGAGGTATTGTGAAATCATACCCTCAGGTCATCAGATGGTAGGCAGAATTGAGTCATCTTCAAATAATTGGGGAAAGGGTCAATATTCTTTTACAACAACTAAAAGAAGTGGTTCTTCTTTGGATATATCACATTCAGATACGTCAAGTCCTTTAATGAGTGTTGAATGGACATCAACTAATTTTTCTACTCCTTTTAGCGATTTGAGTGTTAGCACAGAAACAGTCCAAGGTATCACATTTAAATTAGATGATACTGATTTTGATTTAAATGATGGTGGAGCAACACACATATCTCCAGATGGGGGATATTTGATTATTGAGGATGAATTGTAATGTACATAGAAGCAAAATATAAAACTAATGAAGAAAATAAAATTACTCACGTTTGGGTAAAAGATTCAAATGGAAAACAATATTTAATTCCAACAAATCCAGATAAAGATAAATATGCACAAATACTAAAACAAGTAAAAGAAGGCACACTAACTATTAAGGACGCTGACTAATGGAAGATGAACATGTACAAAAGGTATTAACCGATATGGCTGTTATGCATACGCGGATGCAGTCATTAGAAAAACGTTTACATAGATTAGAAATGATATTAATCGCTTTGATAGGTGGTTATGTCGCATTTACAATAAGTATATTCACACAAATAATAACGTAAGAAAGGACCGAGATGGAGTCAATAGCGATATACATTATTTACGCAGTTATAAACTTTGGAGATATAATAATTACGCAAGAGTTTAAACCTATACAGTTTAAAGATAAAGATAAATGTGAAGCGTATTTACATCTCAATGCTGAAGCTATTAACATGAGTTTAATAGATCACTTTGAAACTTTAGGAAGACCTAAGTCTACAGTATTAGAAGTTGGCTGCTTGGATAAAACCCGTTTCATATGGGAAGAAACCTAAAGGAAAACAAGCATGGATCCAGTAACGATTAGCGCAGCACTAGGTGTAGCGAGTACAGCATTTAACGGAATTAAGAGAGCCTTTGCGGCAGGTCGTGATTTGGAAGCTATGAGCCAAGACCTGTCTAGATGGATGGGTGCAGTGTCAGATGTAGATGCAGCTCATAAGTCTGCTAAAAATCCTACAATGTTTCGTAAAGTACTAGGCGGTGGATCCATAGAACAAGAAGCAATAGAAGCTTTTACAGCTAAAAAGAAATTAGAAGAACAACGCTACGAACTACAGCAGTTTATAAAGTTTACGCATGGTACGGCAGCTTGGGACGACTTATTAAGAATGGAAGGACAAATACGTAAACGCAGACAAAAAGAAATTTACGATAAAAAAATATTTAGAGAAAAGGTTATTGGATATGTCGCGCTTACAGTGGTTATTATTGTTGGTACTGGTGCTTTGGTGCTGTTTACTGCTACCCTTGTGGGGGTCGACAGAGGGTGGTTATAAAACAAGAGATAAGTGTATAAGAAAACAAGGTGGGCAAGAAACTTTTGAGTGGCTTTGCACTGATGGTTATATTATATATTTATCTAAGTCAGATAATATTAAACAATGTTATACCTGCTTCCTTAAAAAGTTTAGTGACTGGACATGGGAACAAGAAAAAAGATTAGGTATAAGAGAAGATCCAAAGTATATCACATGTCGTAGATATAAAAGAAAAACAGCTAAAAATGGCCAACAAGTTTGTTTATATAAAGGAGCTAACGATACATATCAGTTAGTTGTAGAAGGACAGTGCCCAATAGAGTATCAATGTAAATATGATCCTAATGGACAAGAGCCTAATATAGATAGCGTTGTTGATTCATTAAACGATAGTTTTAAGAAATGAGACATGGATATAGATTTAAAGAATACCATATAGAATTAGAAAATAACGTTGGAGTTTTATACAAAAATAACTGGCTTCTTTTTAAAGGAGAAAGGCGAGATGCAATGACTGAATTTGTTCTTGCTTGCAATGATAAAACTATATACAATAAATTTAAAGGACAAACAAATGTTGACAACCTTGGTAGGACCTGTGACGGGTCTATTGGACAAGTTCATAGAGGACAAGGACCAGAAAGCGAAGCTAGCCCACGACATAGCAACGATGGGAGAGAAGCACGCACAACAACTAGCACTCGCACAAATAGAAGTAAACAAAGCAGAAGCAGCTAGTGGCTCATTCTTTAAAGGAGGATGGAGACCATTTATAGGTTGGGTTTGTGGTATAGCTTTTGCTTACCACTTTATATTACAACCGTTATTAGTGTTTATATTAGCTACTTTTAATGTAGCAATACCTGATTTACCTGAGTTTGATATGGGTACGTTGTTGCCTGTACTCGGTGGTATGCTAGGTATAGGGGGTTTACGTACATATGAAAAACAAAAGGGGTTAACTAAATGAGTAAAAGAGGTTTATGGGATAACATTCACGCAAAAAGAAAAAGAATTAAAGCAGGTAGTGGCGAAAAAATGAGAAAGCCTGGATCAAAAGGAGCTCCAACAAAACAAGCTTTAATACGCTCTCAATCTAAAAAGAAAAGGAAGAAATCATAATGGCATATCATAGTAATAAAGGCAAAGGTAAAATGGGTAAAAAGTTAACAAGTAAACAAAAAACTCTTCCAAAAATGCTACAACAAAAGATAGCAAAATCTAAAATGAAGAAGAAAAAATAGTTAAAGTGTCTCCTATTAGAGACAAAATTTTTTTAATAGGAGCACAAAAATGCATTACAACGGACCTGAAACACCTATATCTATAGAGATAGATGAAATGAAATATCGACAAACAGGTGAAAGCTTTGAAGAAAAAATAAAAAGAATATCAAGAGCTTTGATGGATGACGTAAACCATAAGAATGCATTAGAAGATATATTAGGTAATATGAGATTCCTTCCGGCTGGTAGAGTACAATCAGCAGTAGGAAGTAACCGTATAACTACAGCCTACAACTGTTTTGTTTCTGGAACTATAGAAGATAGTATGAATGGAATAATGGAGAAGGCAAGTGAAGCAGCTGAAACAATGCGCAGAGGTGGTGGGATTGGCTACGACTTCTCAAGGATACGGCCCAGGGGCAACAAGATTAAATCGCTCGATAGCCAAGCTAGTGGTCCGGTCTCCTTTATGGGCATCTTTGATTCTATCTGTCAGACCATCGCTAGTTCGGGACACAGACGCGGGGCGCAGATGGGTGTCCTCAGGGTCGACCATCCGGACATTGAGGAATTCGTTACTGCTAAACGTAATTCTGATCGTCTTACTGGTTTTAATATTAGCGTAGGTATAACAGATAAATTTATGGAAGCCTTAACTAATGAAAGTGATAGCTCATTTGATTTAGTATTTGAAGATCAAGTGCACAAAACTATATGCGCTAAAAAGTTATGGGATCAGATAATGGAGTCTACCTGGGACTGGGCAGAACCAGGAGTATTATTCATTGACCGTATACAGGAGATGAATAACTTATATTACTGTGAAGAAATAGTAGCCACAAATCCGTGTGGTGAACAACCATTACCTCCTTATGGAGCGTGCTTGTTAGGAAGCTTTAACCTAACTAAGTACATACAAGAAGATATACAAAATTTATTTGACTTCGATCAGTTTAAAAAGGATATACCTGATGTCGTAAGAGCTATGGATAATGTTATTGATAGAACTATATATCCGTTAAAACAACAATCTGATGAAGCAAAGGATAAGAGGCGCATGGGGTTAGGCGTAACCGGTCTCGCTAACGCCGGCGAAATGCTCGGGTTACCCTATGCGTCCGAAGAATTTATGGCATGGGCAGAAAAAGTATTTGCCTGCCTAAGAGATAACTGCTATAGAGCTTCTGCTTTATTAGCTAAAGAGAAGGGAGCGTTTCCTTTATATAGAGAACCGTATTTAAAATCAAACTTTGTGAGAAGCTTACCTCACTCAGTAAGGAAGTTAATCAAAGAGCATGGCATCAGAAACTCTCACCTTACGTCTATCGCTCCTACTGGCACTATTAGCTTGGTTGCTGACAATGTTTCAGGAGGGATTGAGCCTGTCTTCAGTCATTACTACGATAGAACAATTCAAACTTTTGATGGACCTAAAGTTGAGAGAGTAGAGGATTATGCCTACTCAAGAGGAGTAGAGGGTAAAACAGCTAATGAGACTACTGTCCAAGAGCACTTATCTGTTTTATTATTAGCTCAGCATTATATTGATAGTGCTTGTTCAAAGACTTGTAATGTAGGGGACGAAGTTGAGTATAGTAAATTTAAGCAAGTTTATGTTGATGCCTGGAAGGGCGGGGCGAAGGGATGCACAACGTTCCGACTCAGTGGTAAAAGATACGGAGTACTCACGACCGTGGAAGAAGAAAAGAAGGATACGGCTGAGATTGAATCAATTCAAGAAGAAGATAAAGTCGAAGCGTGTTTCATTGATCCACAGACTGGGATTAAGGAATGCGCATAATAGGAGATAATTATGGCAGAAGATCCAGGTTTAACAATTGCAGACGTTGCAAGCCAAGGTGTTGTTAAAGATACTCCTCCGGTTTCCTTAGCACATAATATATTTACTGACGTACGCAATGTGAGATTTAAGGATGGAGCTATAAGAAAAATAGAAGGAGAACTATTACTTAATAATATAACTGATGATCAAAGTAGCCCTAAGTCTCTTGGTAAAGTAAGATACTTTGCTGTATGGCAAAACCCAAACTTACAACCAACCGGCTGTTATTATATATTTGTAGTTGATTTGCTTAATAACAATATTATTGTTGGACAAAAAGTTTATATTCAAAATCATACTGGAACTAAAAGAGACATTACGCCTACTGGTTTAAACAGTGGTAACGGCTTTACATTTACAACAAGTGGTTGGCAACATACATTATTTAGTGGTGGTTTTAATCTTATTATAAATAATGGAATAGAAAAACCTCACTATATACAAGATACTCCTGGTAACACAAATATAAATAATATAGTATTAGCTGAATTACCTGGATGGGATAGTTATAATGCTGAAACAGTTACATACGATGATACATTTGTAACAGGTGATAGTAACGTATTTGACTTAGGACAAAAAGTAGACTTTGTTAATAACTCTATTATAGTAACAGGAACTAATACAAAGTCTTCACAAGCAGGATCTCCAGCAGGAAGTGGAACACATAACGGAACTAACTTTGTACCTGGAGATTTACCAGGAACTACTCCAACAGTAACTGGAGATAACTTTCAAACCTATACAGATACTGCAACAAATACTACAGTTATAGTTGTTGGCAACTTAAGTAATAGTAACACAGTAAAAGTAACAATAAAATCTAGAAACCCTGTACTTGTACGATGTGGTATTATAGAATCGTTTGGAGACTTGTTAGTTGCTGGAAACTTAACAGAAGTAGATTCAGTTACTCCCGCAAACATAGTTAGAAGATTATCAGGGGTTGTTAGAACTTCTGATGTTGCTGCTCCGGGTGGTATACCTAATAACTGGAATCCTTTTAAAGCGGGTGTATCGACAGCTGATGAATTTACTTTATCAGATACTAGTGTTATTCAAGATATGAAATCACTACAGGGTAATATGTATATTTACTCTGCAGATTCTATACATGTTATGAGACTTACAGGAAACGTAAATGCTCCTGTGGCTTTTGCTCCTGTAACAGATGAATATGGATCTCTTACAACCGGTAGTGTTATAGAATATGATGGTAAGCATTTTGTAATAGGAAGTAATGATGTATACTTATTTTCAGGTAACCCAGGAAATATACAATCATTAGCTGATGGTAGAATAAGAAATTATTTTAAAGATAATCTTAATCCTACTCACGAAAAACAATTACAATTACTGCATAACTATCCTGAAAACGAAATATGGATATGTTATCCAACACTAGATTCTATTGGTGGTGAGCTTGATGAAGCTTTAATTTATAATTACAGATATAACACATGGACTATACGAGACTTAGATAGTGTTATGTCAGCAGACATGGGTCCAATAAAAGGTGGTGGAGTACCTACAGCTACTGTGGCTTTAACTGGAAATAGTGGTAACTTTGGCTACATTAATAGAGGTCGTAAAGAAGTACAAGCAGTAACTATAAATGGTAAAACTCCTAGACGTACTATTGGTACTAAAGCAAGGAAAACCGTAGCTGTAGCATCGTTTTCTAATTTTACAACTGATACAAGAGAAGTTGTTGATTTAGCTATAACAGGAGATACAGGACCTAACGTTGTTAATCAAATAACTACATTAACATTCCCTTCTTCTGCTACGTTTACGTATGATAGAGATCAAAGCAGTTACCTTGATGGTGGTGCTAGTGCTGTTATAAAAGGTAGCGCATCACATGGTATAGGTGACGTTAGTTTTCCTGCTAAAGTTATATTAGGAAATGATCAAGCTAATGGCGCAACGATTAATATGACAACTTTTGTTGCTGCTGTAAAAGACTATATAAACTCTAACGCTGCTTTAGGAAACTTTACAGCAACTGCTAGTACTAATGTATTGACTTTAACTTCAGACGTACCTGGGCCTAGAACATTTAATACTAGTACATTTGCTATTAGTGGTGGATCTACAAGTAACCTAACAACTAACGTTAGTACAGCCGGGGTTGGTGTATATGGTGTAGCTGCAAGTTTAAGTCCCGCTATATCTATGAGACTACAATCTTCTGAAGCCTCAGGTATACACGCAGCTATAGATCAAACAATAACGTTAGCTAAAAATAAGACTGCAGCTGCGGATATACGTGACGATATAATAACTAAATTACAAGCTTTGGATCAATTTAATGGAGACAGTAGTTCTATTTATAGTGTTGCAGCTAGTGGTAATAACGTTAGGCTTACCTCTAGAGTAGGTGGAAATCATAATGCTATAACCATAACGTTTAAAACTACTCACGGTGGTACTGATTATACTGAAACTGAATTTGGTGGTAACCTAAACTCAAGTGTAAGTGTAGTTACTGCTGGTGTAGATAATAGTCAAGATCTTGTAACACTAACTGTAACATTTCCAGATGGTACAACTTCAAGTAAAGTATTAGATGGTACGTTTAGTAGAGCAAATATTGTTACAGAAGTAAGCACATTAATTAACGCAGCCTCAGGTTGGAGTACTGCAACTAGTACCGGATTGGTAACTGCTACAGCTGCAACCGAAGGTATAATCACAAACAACTTCAGTGTGGCTCTAACATGCGCTGGGTCATTACCAACAGGCTTTACTAATAGTACGTTCACCGGAGCACAAACGCGCGCTGGTGTGGCTCCTGCGAGCACTACGGATACTGTTACATTAACGCCTCCTTTAGGTAATGCTGTGTCAGTTAACTTCAATGATCTTTCTGCTTACCCTGCTTATGAGCCTGATGGTTCACAAACTACAGCTGAAGTAACAGATGTACAGATTGCTACAGCTTTACAAGCAGCTTGGACTGACAGTACTCACTTTACTGTAACAAGAAGTAATGAAGTGTTAACGTTTACTGCTACAAGCAGGAAAGTTATTTCAGGTAGTTTTGCTTATACAGTTACGCAAGGTACTTCAAGAACAGGTACATTATTAACTGGTTTAATAACTAACTCAACTGGTGGTAACATTTCAACAACAGAGGGGGTAGATATAGTCTATGCTAGAGGGACCCGCGTTACTCTTAGTGCAAATACTGCTAGCGGCAGTAGCGTGTTATTTGATAAGCATTATGGCGAAGGGCCTGGACGACTCTTAGATCCTACGTTTGTTAAAGCAGCTAATGATAGTGACTATGGACAAACAGGCCACGGTAGTAACTCAGCTTACTTAGCAGCTTATTATAATACTGATGCTACACAAAACAGTACAGAGCTTGCTAAGCCTAATGGTGCTGTTCAGAATATGCAACAAGCTTTATTAGATATATTAACTGCATTAACTAATAATACTTTATTATCAGTTACCCCTGATAGTTCAGGGTCGCCTACTAATATTGTTTTAGAACCTACTCAGTTTAGTGCAACAGCTAATTATGTTACGGCTTTTGCGCCAGTGACTGAAGTTATAGCTAGTAAAGTTGCTCCAACAACTACAAATCTTACTAATGCTGCAGAAGGAACTGATGTTGCAACAACTAATCCTACGTTTAGTACTAGTGGTACATCTATTAGTACTACGTTTAATATAGTAAGACCTTGGCAATCTACAAATATAAACCCAAGTAAAATCTTTCCAATCTTTTTAGAATCTGTTACAGCTTCTAACGGTGATATAACTAATAGAATAAGAGCTGGAGATTTAGGTTACGATTTTGCTGGTACAAATTATGTATCTTACTTTGAAAGAGTTCAGTTATCTATAAGTCCTTCTTTTGATACTGAGCAGTTAACTAGTATAGCTTTGTGGGCTGATGGTGGTAGTATCGAAACTGTTGGTGGTGAACCTGTAAGGGCTACATTACAAGTAAGAGCTAGAGCTACTAATAACCCAGGTCAAAAAGCTTTTCTTACTGTAGCAGAAGATAATACTCAATCAGATGCTAAAGCTAATAAGCTAGTAGTAAACGGTTTTTCTGTAGCTTCTGATTATAAAACTGATGCACGAATGTTTGGAAGATTTTTAAATTATCGTATTGATGATGCTCAAACAGCTAATGCATTAACAGCTAATAATAATAAAGCTTGGAATATATCTGGACTTCAGTTAGACGTGAAGAAAGGAGGAACTCGATAATGGCAATCAGCAATCCTCCTCAAACTGATGATCCTAACGTAAACTTTATTTTGTTAGAGATTATTAAAGAACTTAATTTACGACAAGAAGAACACTTAAGGCTATTGGCAGACATACGCGCTGCCACTAGTCTTTCAGATCTACAGGAAAGGATCGATAAAAAATGATAAGAGCTATAGGCCATAACGATGTTTTGGAAGCTTTATTATTAATGAAACAATCTACTAAACAAAACGAATATAAGAATACTGAGTATAACGAAAATGCTTGGATAACTTTTTTCTGTAGTTTAATAGATAAACAAAGCAAACAAGACCCTAATGCATTAGTAATAGGGTATTATGATAATACATTAAAGGGGTTTTTATCTGCGTCAACGTTTAATAGTTACTATAATAACTCAGTAGTTATGGATGTTAGGGATTGTATCGTAGATAAGAATAATAAAAACAACGGTAAAATAGTACACCAATTATTTACTCATATGATAAATCATACAAAAAAATATGGTGGTAAATATTGGAGAGCAGATTCTATACAGGGATTTGATGATGCTTTAAGATACGGTAAATTTTTACAAAAAAGATTTAATGGTACTTTACAAATTTCTGTAAGAGGAAAAATAGAATAGGAGAATAATATGGGCGGTGGAGGCGGAAGCAGCACTACAATAGCTACATCTGGATTAATAGATGATCTAAAACCAATAGTCACAAAACTGATTGGTGATAGAGTAACTGCATATGATGAAGATATAAAAGACCCTAGTAAAATTGTAGCAGACTTATCACAACAACAGAAAGATTCGTTTACAGCATCTACAAACACAGCAAACGATATGATAAGTGGTCAAGGTGCATTTGACTTAAGTGGTAGATTAAATAGAGATTTAGCTAATACACTGGGAACAGGCATGGGAGCCGCTTCAATGGGAGGAGCGTTAGGCTCTGCGAGATCTATGGCAGCTACTAATAAAGCTCTTGGTGATGTGTCAATGAATTACTTAGAAAAAGAACAAGGTAATATATTGAAAGGATCTGAGTTATTAGGAAACGTAGGTACTGCTATGCAACAACAAAAACAAAAACGGTTAGATGCTCCACATACAGCTACGTCTAGAATTTTTCAGTATCTTGGTGCTGGACCTACACAATCTGTACAAACTACTAAAGGTGGAGGAAAGTAAATGAACGTTAATAGCATGTCACCTCAACAAAGAGCAATGTTAATGGCTCAGCTTCAAAACTCTTCGTCTGTTATGCCTACCATGGTTGTACCAGCTCCAAAAGTAGCTGAAGGTCCAAAGACTGTTGTAATAAAACAATCTGAAAAACCGCAAATAAAAGCAAAACAAAAAAGTGAAATGGATCAACTTAGAATGGCAGCTAAGTTAGGAGCGCTTAACATGGGCATGGATGCTGGAATGAAATCTTTTGCACCTAAAGCTGCTGCAACTACTGCCGCCGCGGCTGCAAATCCTATAACTGCACCATTACTTATGGCAGCTGCGCTGTTTGCTAAAGGAGGAACTAAAGTTCCTGGTGGACCATTATATAATTATGGTGGATCAAAAGTAAAATACTATGAAGAAGGAGAAAAGGCAGACGATGGTGTTAACTTACTTCCGTTAGGAATGCTAAGAACTCTAATGAACTATGGTGCAAAGCAAGGAGTTATTGGACCACGCGGAGGTGCTAATATTCCTGGTTATAGATACCAACATAGTCCTAAAATACATCCACCATATACTCCTAGAATGCAGGCTATAATGGATGCTAATAAAATGATTGACAAAATGCAGAGGTACGATAAGATGTACCCTGTATCTGGTAGAGATAGATTTATATTAAATGAAATAAAAGCAGAACAAAAAACTCCTGAATACAAAAAGCGAATGGATAAGTTTGAAGAACGTATGATGGATACCTTTAAGAAACTAGAAAAAGATGGATACAATATTAAAGCTAGTAAAGCTCCTATTAAACAAGTTGATCTATCAGGTACGCTAAAAGATAACAAAATGGTAAAAGCAAAACCACCTCTTACTCCTGATCAAATAGAAGATAGAAAATATCTTAAGTCTGTTGGAGTTTTAGGAAGCGAGTTATTAAGTGATTATGGAGATGTAGGTAAGAAAGCTGTTACAGCTGCTGCGCCATTTGCAATGGGAATGCTTAACTTTCCTTTAGCTGTAGCTTCCTATCTTGGTAGCGCAGGACCTTTAAATGAAGGTGCAGAAAGACAAGGTAAAAATGTACCGTTAATGAAGCAAGGACCTGGTCCTATAGTAGCTGTTCCTGAATCGTTTGCGGGGATGAGTGACGAACAAATTAAATCGTTAACGTCAGGAGAGTAATTATGGCCATAGGATTTAGAAGAGAATATACACCATCAACAATAGATTTTAGTTATTTAGATGTTGATGTGCCAGACTTTAAGTCAACACCTAAAGTTGGTCAAACTTCGCAAGCTCCGGCTATGGATCAATCAGGATCTAACGATTCCGGTACGTCTATGCAGCAATCTTATATACCTGCGATACCTCCTATGGCACCAATACAAGTTCCTGATAATTACGATTTTGATAATACTGTTTACAATCCTGATACAAATGAGTTTCAAGCTCATACTTATCCAAAAATACCTACGTTACTAGGAACTAAAGCTGTTGAAAATACTATGATGTATGGTAAGCCAAGTGGTTCTAGTCATTTAAATCCAGGTCAAGTAAAAAATATACAAGATAATGCTTTAGCCCATCAGGCAAACATATTAGAAACTACACAAAATATGCCAGTTGGTTCGACAGCTATGGATATTCATAATATGGCTCATTTACAATCAACTGGATTTGACCAATATGGAAACTACCATCCTGAATACGATCCTGGTGTAGCTGCTCATGCAGCTCATATGGCTGCAATACCTACTTATGGAGCTCATTCATCTGGTTCGGCAGGAGGAAATATGATTGATGCTATTACAAATGGTATTAACTTAGGTGGTCCTGATACTTCTGCAACAAATATAGGAGTTCCTTTCTTTGATGCTAATACAATGATGGGTATAAACAATCCAGCAGAAGGGTATCAACCTAGTCCTTTTATAGAAGCTAATCAACATTTACTTACTCATGGTCCTGTTGATACAAGTTTTATACCTAGTTCAGGAGCTGAAGAAAGTTCGGGAGGAGGATCTAATATGAGTATTCAGGATAGTAGCGGCGGCGCGTCAGGAGGAGGTAAATAATAATGATGAACTTACCACCTATTGAAAAGATCGATAAGGTAGATCGATATGGTAATAAAGTTTCTATGCAATACGAAAACAACAGGCAAAAGAAACATAAAGTACAGGATCGACATGGTAATAGTTTGACACTTACATTTGCTTCACCTGATATTACTCCACCGCCTTCTATGACAGAAGTACCTAATTATTCTGCAAAAGGCGGAAACTCTAATAATCACCCTGGTAATCCAAAAGGTACAGATACTGTGCCAGCTTGGCTTACACCTGGCGAGTTTGTAGTAAATAAAGAAGCAACACAAATGTATGAACCACTCATACGACAAATGAATAACCATGGACGACAAGTTCAAAATGAAAAAGCTATGTATGCTTCTCATGGTAGTTCAGTAGATGTAGATTGGATTACTGAAGATCTATTAGATAAACTACGATTTGCAGAAGTAGGCAACTTAAAACCTGAACAAATGGTTTCACCTGCTGGAGCTAGAGGACCATACCAAATTATGCCAGCTAACTTTGATGGTGGAGCTGGGTTTGGTACAACTCCTATTTCAGCTGCTGATGCTTTTAACGAAGAAAAGTCTAGAAGATTTGCAGCAGAATATTTAGCTGGAATACAAAACGCTTTTCCTGGTTGGAGCCCAACAGAAGTTTTACAAGCCTACAATTGGGGACCGGGTAATATGAGGAAATATAAGTCAGGCGCAGGAAATACTATGCCTACAGAAACTACTCAATATCCTATGAAAATTTTAGGACCTGGTAAACAATATGCTAGCAATACTCCATTTAAGTTAAGTGATCTTTTTGGTATGTCTGCTTATGCTGCTGATACTAATAAACAGGTTCCTCAATTAGCTCAGAATAATGTAAGTGATATAAACTCTATTATATATGGTGGAACACAACCGGTTGATAACACTGTAAAACCAGCAGTAACCAATGATAGTCCTTTACCTGATTGGATGAAAGGATACCACACTTTTGGAGAAGAGGTTAAAAAAGATTTTGAATCTACTGGTGAACTACCTATTATTTCTGAAAGCCAAATGGTTCCATTGTCAAGTGATAAAGGCGTAGAGCTTAGACCTTCTGATGTTAAGTCTAATGAACCTGGATTAAAGCAAGATCCTGGTATGTCAAAGGAAGAAAAGTCTAGCATTGTACAAAAGATTAAAGAGCAGCTAGCGGCTAAGGAACTTGAGGAAGAAGAAAAGAAAAAGGCTGCTGAGGCAGGAGCTAATATTGCTGATGGCGATACAGGTGATGGAGATGCTGGCGCAAAAGAAATGAGTAAAGCCGAAAGGTTTTTAAAAGATTTATTAGGACCGTTGTTTAATAGATCAGAACTAAAACGAATGGCTATCTTTTATCTTGGCGCTAGAGCTATGAATAATACTCATGGAGATAGTTTAGCGTTTGCTCTTGAGAACTACATAAATCGAGTAGACTCTTTGGAGGAAGCTGCTTTAAGGTTTACATATAGTGAACAAGGACAAAAGCACACTGATAAATCTTTACAAGATTTTCTAGATAACGACTATGATAGAAGTTTATTAATAGAAAAAGGATCACCAGTACGAAATACTGCTCAGTTTGTAATGGCTTATAGTTTGAAGAACCGTAATGTTAAAAGAAGACTTGAAAAAGTAGAAGTTGGAACAGGTAATAATAAAAGAACTTTACATAGAGATGTTAAAACTAATACCATTATACCCGATAGTTTTTGGAATGACTGGACTACTAATGAAACATACGCTTATGGTACTGATAAATATAACGCAGAGTCAGCTAGATTAATTAAACTATTTGAAGATACTTTAAAAGCAGCTAGAAATCTAAACTCTACTACAGTAAAAGATAGAACTGTAAAGAGTCCATACGATAAGTTAAACATTCCAAAAGAAGCACAAAAGATGGCAGCCTTTGTAATGCAAAAAGGACCAATAGATGCACAACGAAAAACTGGTGTTGATGCAAACTTGTTTGGAGCTGCTATAAACAATGCTTATTCTTTAGCGATGCAAGATGCTATGGCTGATGAAGTAGAGTTTACAGACTTATTACCTTATGTAAAGTATTTACAGTTTGAAACTAAAACTAATGCTAACCCTAAATTATTTGAAAGTGAACTTGATACTCCTACAGAAAAGAAAACAGGTGTAGGCGATCCTATTAGTATGAGAGAGTTTGACACCTTAAAAGAAGGTATCGTTACAATGATGTTAACAATGCCAGACCCTGATGGAGAACCAGGTAGTAAACCTTTTGCTACTATGGATCCTGATACAGCATTTAATATTTATGTGACAGACACTGAAGAGCGTTGGAATAGTTTAACTAAAAATGAAAAAGGTGTTTGGAGAAGCAGAGCATTAGGTAAAGGTAAAGGTAAAACTTCAGGGTTCTTTGAGTTTTTGCGTGCCAGATATTTACTTAATATAGCAGGAGATGATTAATGTCAGAACTTGTAAGAACGCTAAGAGATTCCGGCAAGTTACCTAAGTATGGATCAGTTGAAAGTAACCCATTTGCGTTAACAAACGACTACATTTTTATTGATGCTGATACTATAAAGTCTAAGTCTGATCCTACTTTTAGTGGAAGATTAAAAGGTATTGACGCTCCTGAAGTTGCAAAATTCTTTTCTCCTACTGATACTGAAGGTTCTACGGCTGGTGGTTATAGAGCCGGCGCTTCATTAATGGAGCTTGCACAAAAGCAAGGGTTTACTAATGTTGTTAGAACTGGAGAGCTAGATGCGTTTGATAGAGAGCTTGTAGAATTACGAGACGAAAGAGGTAGAGACTTTGTAGATACTCTAATGAGAACTGGAGTAATGGAACCTACTAGATACTCTACAGCTCAGCATATTAAATACGCTGATATGGCTAAGATCTTTGGTGTAGCTGATTTAGGTGAAGACTTCGATATAGCTCGTAACGCTATTGCTGATACGATCGCTGAAGAAACTCAGCACCATATGGTATTCAGAGACTTAGCTACCACTGAACAGCAGTTAGCTTATGGTGGTGGCTATTATATGCCTGGTTCCGTAGCTATTAGAGATCCTAAAAGAACTCTACAAAATAAAGCAAAGAATCCGTTATCTGAAGCATGGGATATAGGTTGGGTTGGTGCATACGAAGGACTGTCAGGGTTTTTAGCAATGGGAGGAGAAAGCACTGGTATTAAATGGGCTGAAGAATTAGGAGAAGCTTCAGTATACAGACAACAAAGATACCTAGCTAATAAACCTGAAATTGTTACTAGCTTTAAAGATATTGATGGTATATTTGGAAAGCAAGGCGCATTTCAGTATTTATTAAATAACGCTGTAATATCTGTTCCCTATATGGCAGCTACTGCAGCTGGTTATCTTGCTGCTGGTCCTACTATGGGTGCGTCTATGTTGCTTCCTATAAGTTTGTATACAGGTACTATATATAATGATCAGCCTGAAGATGGAAAGAATGCTGGCTTAGCTATTGCTGGTGGTTTAACTCAATCTGTTTTAGATAGACTTGGTTTGCAACTGCTAATTAGAGGTGGTGCAGGTACTATGCTCACCAAAAAAGGTAGAGACGAAATAATAGAGGCATATGCAAAGAAAGCTAATGTAAGTCCGGAAGAAGCTAGCAGAGTAGTACTAAATACTACTAGAAAAGAGATGGCTAAACTTGCTAAGGACGCAGCTGCTTTTGCTAAACAACAGATTTCTGCTAGAAATGTATCTAGAAACTTAATAAAGAGAATGGTAATAGGTGGTGCTGGTGAAGGTACTACTGAATTTATGCAAGAAGCTATTGGCTACACTGCTGCTCATGCAGGTAACGGGTTTAAAGATTGGGATGCCAATGAGTTTAATACTAGATTAATTGATGGTGCAATCGCTGGTACATTTATAGGTAAAGCTTTTACAATCCCAGGTACTATGTGGGATTATGGTGTATGGAGAGACGTTCAATATAAACTGTCCCCTAGTACAGGAAAGCAAATATCTGAAGCGGGTGTTTCTGCAAATGAAGATATTCAAAAACATGGTAGACAGTTTAACATTCAACAAAACAACGCCAATCTTCAAGCAGCTATGGATACAGCTAAACAAAGAATTAGTACTCTTACTAAATCTATAAGTGGTTTAGAGAAAAAACTTAAGGTAGCTAAAGCAAAAAATAAAAGAGAACAGTTAAAGTCTGATATAGATAGACAAAGAGAAAAGCTAGAAGAAGCAAAGTCGCTTTTAAATTTTGAAGATATAAACGATAGAAGCGCAAGACACGAAAAAGCTTTACAAAAAAGAACTGTTACTGAATTTAGAAACGATTTATGGAATAACCTGCCAGCCTTATGGAGAGGTTTGACTAGGCATATATTTCCTTTTGATTTACAATTAAAAGCTGATAACACAGCTGAACAAATAAAGAAAGATAAATCGTTAGTTGGTGATGTTCCAGCTATTAGGCATTTAGCTGAAGCTCATAGTGGTAACCTTGAAAAGTCTATGACTGGTATGCATTATGAAAACCGCATGCACCATTATATTTCAGCGCTTAAAGAAAAATTAAAAGACGTTAACACTACACTTTTTGCTTTTGGCAGAACAGATACTAGAGCAAGTCGATTAAAATTTAGTGAAGAGTTTTATGATGCATTTGTTAAGGCTAGAGAAAACGCTAAAGCAAAAGGTCGTGAAAACAATATTAAGTGGGACGAAGATTTAGAAGGACCATTTAGAGAGCACTTACCTGAGTTTAAAGCTTTAATAGCTAGAATGGAAAAAGTTGCTAACGATATTTTTAATATGCAAAAGAAATATAATCCGTTTCTTGGTAAGATAGCTTACTTTTTAGCTAGAAGTAGAACTCTTGATAAAGAAAAAATTGCTCGTGATCGAGGTACATTTGAAAAATTATTGTCAAAGCACTTTGGTTATTCAGATAAAAAAGCTAGAGAACTTACTACAGCTATTTTAGCTATGGATTCTACTGATGGCTTTGTAGATACTGGAATGTTAGATTACGATGGTAACTTTTCTGTTACATCAAGGCATACCTTTAGACCTAAAGCACAAAAGAAAAGAGAGCTTGGAATATCAGATATATCTGACTTTAAAGATTTTTTAGAAAACGATTTGTTTACTAACATGTCTAACAACCTTAAGTCTGCTGTAAGATATACTACTATAGAAGAGTATGTTGGATCTAATAACGAAAAAATAAATTACTGGTTAGATAAAGCTGAAAAGCAACTAATAAAATCTGGTATGCCTGAAGACGAAGCTAAAGCTCTTGTAGATCAAATAGCTTTTAGAATGAAGAGATACTATGATGCTCAGTCAGGTAACTATAAACGAACTCATAAGCCTGTATGGGAGTTTGTTAAAAAGAATCTTATCTTTGTTACTACTGTAACACAACTACCTTTAGCTACTGTATCTAATATCGTAGAACTAGGTACATCATTAAGAGGCCTTAGTAAAGATCAGATCTTTGGTACAAAAGAGGAGCTTAAAAGAGGAAAATTACAACCTGGTCAAAGAGGTAGTATTGCCGCAATAGTTTATACATTTGTAGAAGAATTTTACAATACTATACTTAGAGCATATAGCACTGTTGCTATGAAACCTATGCTTGATCGAAGAACTAGTTACGGTTATCAAAGAAACAAAGAGCTAGGGTTTATGAGCTTTGAAGTTGGTGCTGCTCATACAACAGGTGTTAGTGAAGTTGGCCATTTACGACAAAGAATACTTGATGTGTATTTTAAAGTTATTGGTTTGCAACAATGGACTAATGCTATGAGAGCGGGTAGAGCAGCTATTGCAGCTGATTATATCCTTGATAAGGTAGCAACTATAGCAGAACATAGAACTGCTAAGATTCAAGAGAAAGATCCTATATGGACTAACGAAATGGATGAGGCTCAAGAATCTTTGCGTAACCTAGGAATAGATCCTAACTTTATGGTTAAGTTTGTTATAGATCCGGAGATGCAGCTTAATAAAACACATGTTAATACTTTTAAAACTAATATGCGTGAAGGAGAGTTTAACTTTGTTAATGAAGCTGTTGTATTACCTCAGTCCGCAAACAGACCTTTGATATTCCAAGATCCTCGGTTTGCTTTATTCACACAGTTTCAAGGATTTATATCTACGTTTACTGCTTGGCATTTACCTAAAATGTGGAATGATCTTGTAAAACGTGGTACTCCTGGTATGAAGTATAACGCTTTTGCTACAGCAATGTCAATGATTGCATTAGGCTTTTTATCTCAGCATTTAAAAGACTTACTTAAGTTTGGCGAACCAAGCCCATACTTTACTGGTATGGAATACATGAGAAGAGGCGTAGGTGCTAGTGGATTGCTAGGTACAGGAGAACGATTAATTGACTTTGCTTTTCCTATGTATGATAAGCGATACCCTAATACTACTATGTGGGCAATTGGTACTGTTGCAGGAGAATCTGCAGCGGTAAGTAAAGCTTTAAGACTTGGTGGTATATCGTATGACGTTGCAGCAGGAGACAAACCTCCTGAAACTCTATATAAACTATCGCCTTTTAGTCAAACATTATATAAACATCTTCACCCTGACAACGTATCTTGGGATTATGATCGTTTCCCTGATGAAGTAATTAATCAATAACTGGAGAAATACATGAGTAGATTTTCAACTGCAGCTGGACAGAGAAGAAAAATTGAAGCTACAAAAGATCTTTTCTATAATCAAGCTGGTCAGTCAGAACTATTAAAGAAGTTAAACGCTCAGCTTATAAAGGGACGAACACCTGAAGGACAAGCGGTAGATACTTCTTACTATGAAGGGTTTGGGTTATCTCCTGAAGTAGAACAAACCCCTATATACGATAGTTTAACAGAAGAAATAGTTGATCCAGACCAGGGAAGAACTGGACCCGCAGTAGTATCAAAGCTAAAAAGCAAAGCTCAGGAAGCTGGTTTATTAAAACCACCTATGGATCCTGATCGAGCTGCTAGACTTGACGACTACTTTAGAAAAGAAGAAGACGATAAACGTCAACAAGCATACGACGATCTTATTGCTATGCAAAGAAACCAAGAAAGAGTACCAGGAGTTTCTGAAATAAGACCAGACTTTGCAGCTAGTTTTAAGGATAAGCAAGCAAGAAGAGATTATTTAGGTAAAGCTTCTCTTCCAATCCGTAGAACTCTGCAAGAAATACATAATGATCATAAAGAAGGTGAGCTACAAAACCGTACTATATCTAACTCGCCTTTATCTTATATTAAGAATGATGGCTTTGGAGAACTAATTAGACGCGGAGATCTTTTGACTAAAGCTTTTTTAACTACGATAACCGATGACATAATAGATAAAGCAGATCTTAAACAGCAAGTTGCTAAAGATCAAATAAGATTTAGAGATAAAGATGGTAACCTTTTAAAGAGAGAACTTACACCTGAAAACTCTCCTAAAGGCGTAAGCACAAAGCAATCTTACTTAGAGCCTTATGAAATTTCTGCGCATATTGAGTCTCAGGTACTATCAGCTATTGATGAAGGACTAGTTGATTCACCTATTGTACGGAATATATTAGGTAAATTAAAAGATCCTTATTTAAAAGATGGTGAACTTACAGAGTCTGGAAGAGAGCAGTTGATAAAAGACTACGCTGAAGAGCAAGGGTTATCAATGGCAGAAGCTACAACAGAAGTTGATGGTGTTCTTGTAGATGAAAGGTTTTACGGAAGAGTATCTTTAGACGATAGAATAAGACAAGCTTTGAGATCGCCTGAAAGAAAGGCAATGGTAGCTGCAGGTAAAAGAACTAATGCTCGAACTCTTAAGATAAAAGCTGAAGAGATAATGAAGCGTAGAGCTAAGAAGAAAGAGCAAGGTAAAGCTCCTGATCCGCTGCCGTTTATGTTTATACTAGAAGCACTACACCCTAACATAAACTTTAATGAACTAAATCTTAAAGGTATCTTGTTTGATCCTGATGGATTTAATGCTGGTATACTAGGAGTTAATCCATATATCAGACGTAAAAGCGGTGCAAGCCCTAGACGAATGATGATTGATCCAGTGTTTGGAAAGATCATGAGCTTTGTTACTGAAAAGTTTTTATTGCAAACTCAGTTTATACCTACTGTAGGTGAAGCGCATCCTGATGCTGAAGCTTTAATACGAGAAGGCGTACTAGTTAGAACTCCTACTCCTGATACTGATAACATAACCCCTGACGACAAAAGAGATATTGGGTCTTATCTTGAAGCTCCTAGTATTGAAACAAGCGAAACAGGTGGCGTAACTTTATTAAAAGGTAACAGTCAACTTGGCAGAGAAATATTTAAAGAGTGGAAGAGAGAACAAAACAGAAGATTAGGTAGACCGACTGATGAGTACTCATTGAAAGGAGTTCCTGAATCCTCGTTTGAAATAGTAGGTACATTTGCTAGAGAGCTTTATGCTGAAGTTAACCCTGACTTATATCAGAAAGAAACTCTTAATGATCAGACATACTACAATTTAACTGATAAAGGATTACAAGCTTTAAATGCTGCTGCTCGTGCAGCTCCTGACGCTTTTAGAAACGTAGAAAAAATGCCTAGGTTAGTTCCGCCAACTGATTTTATAGGAGAGAGAACACCTACTAAGCAAACTACTACTGTTGTAAATAGGTATATAAGACAGATCGAACAGTCTAGAAAAAATATGAGTTCTATTGCGCATAAGGTAGACACATTAAGAAGTAAACTTATGAAGCAAGCGGCTGTTCAAGTTTTATCTAATGCTAAATCACAAACAGAGTTAGACAAGCTTGGAGACTTCTTTGGATTAGGACCTGAAAAGTATATTGAATTTAGAGGTACCTTTGATAAAAAAGTTTTTGAAATACAGAAGTATGCAGGCTTAGAAAAACGAGCTGCGCAAGAAAGAGTATATGAAACGTATCGTCCTGATTACGAGATGGATAAACAGTTTGCTAGATTCTTAGAGTTTATGCATACAGTAGGCAGATACTCTGATGGCGCATACTATTTAGACTTTGTAGTACAGAACTTGCAAGGACGAATGCACGTTGATCAGACTAGATTTAATCCACAACTTATTCCTTGGGTTAGATATATTACTGGTGGCGTTGAGCCTGTTCAGTTTAATCCTTATACTGCTATAGGTGATGAGCATAATATATTTAAAGAGCATATGGCTAAGCAGTTTATTCCTGCAGCCAAAGGAGATTTACCTAACGAAGCTATTAAAAAGTTTGATAGAGAATTTAGTAAACATCTTAATAACGAAACTGATAGTTTGTTTTCAGCTATTATTTCAGAAGGAGCTACTGTTGAATCTAGTCTTATGAGTGACGAAGATAATAAAAGATACGACAAACTTCTTTCAGAAATTAAAATCAACGTTAATCCTGAAATGTATCAGGGTGAAATGGCTGAAATGGATCCTAACACTATAAGACCTAAAGGTAGTTCGTTATCAAATCCGTTAGCTGACATAGTTCCTAATGAATACATCGCAGTTCCAGATGAAGTTGCTCAAATGCCACCTCTTAATATACCTGATTCTTTATTAGCAAGAACTAGAAAGGGTGGTATGAAAGGACCTAGTGAAGGACTTGAGGGCTTTGCCAAGGTTGAAGCTGCCATTGAACTAAAGCGTTATGCAGATGCTTGGAAAAATAAGACGCCATTTAGAACTAATATAGCCATTGAGTTGGACGGTACAACTCATGGTCCTTCTTCTTGGTTGGCTATGCTTGGTGCTATTAAGTCTGCATTTAGAAGTGGGGTACTAAGAAAGGAAGGAGCTAAAAAAGTTTTAGATGACATGGTAGTTGCAGAACTTTTAGAAGTTGATGGATTACCTGCTGATATGCAGGACCAGGCAGCTGGTGATTTACGTGATGGATTAGCAACTTATATGCTAGAAAATGGTAATGATTATGCTAGTGCTTACCATGCAGATACTGAGTTTAGTCCTATATTATATTCTATTTTACAAAAAGCTGTCTTGGATCGTGATAACTTTCTTAAGAAACCTCCTATGACTTTGTCTTATGGTCAGTTACTTGGTAACCTTAGAAAAGCTATATATGATGTTATATATACTGGTGAGCAAGCTACTGCTATTAACGAGCTCATTGAAACAGAAGGCTTTAGAGATAGTTTAGCTAAGCAAGGTAAGAACGAACCAGCTGAAGAAGTTGTAGCTACTTACTTACATAACATATTAGCTGATGCTATTGATATGGAACTACATCCTGCAGTTGTTCAAGTCGGTCAGTTGTTAAGAGCTAACAATGCAATAGCTATGTTAAGCGATGAAATCATGACGGTTAAAAATGCTTTAGGCATTGATAACTATATTGGTGCAAAAGAAAGAGTAGTTAAGAGAGACACTGATGGTCAAGTTATGATTGGGGAGTTTCATTTACAGACTGAGGGATCAGGCTCTGCAAGAAAGCCGATCGTGTTATATAAGTCTGAGCCAGCAGGAAGCGCTTTAAGAGATGGGATTCCTGGTGGATGGGGAAGAGGTAGAATTATACCTGCTATTATCCAAGGTATTGATGGAGCTTGGATGAACCTAATGTTTAGAGGTGAATCATGGAACGCTCTTGAAGGTAACTACATGCTACCTATTATGGATGCTGTTAAGACAGATCTTAGAGGAGCAGCTGAAGTTAGACGTCAAGCAAATAAGAACTGGTGGAAAGTTATTGAAGAGTATGATCCATGGACAAGTCTATTTATGGAATGGCAACCTGCCGCAGTAAATAAGTTTTACAATAAGATAGGTTATAATGCTAAAGATAACAAGTGGACTGAAAACCCTAAACAAATTATTCCGTTTAGAGATGGATTAACAGGACCTAAGTATGCTGAGCTGCCTCCGTTAAGAGTAACTCCTACTGCTCAAGGAATTAAAGGCTTACAAGCTGCTGATTTATCTGGACCTTATAAAGGATTTTGGTATTTAACTCATCAGACAGCACCTTCAGAGTTTGTTGGGTATGGCGAGTTATCTTTACAAAACTTACAAAAACTTATTGATGATACTATGGAGTTCAGAGCTAGAGATAAAGGCGAAGATATACAAGAGTATAATAATAAAAAGTGGGAAGCAGCTGGAGTGTTAGCTAAAAAGGTAGCTCAAGCTGAAGCTGCTAAAATATACGGTTCTAGTAAAGATAGAACACCACTTGATGGTATGAGTAGAGAGTACATGAAACAATTCTTTGACAGACTTGTAGCCGTATTAGATATTGTAAAGCGTAATAAGATTAATACTGTTACGCTCAACAAAGAGAAGCAAGTACTAATACAGTTAGAGAAGAGTAAAAAGAGTAAAGGCGGAATACTTCAAGTTAACCTATAAAAAAAATAAAGGGTACCTTAATTGGTACCCTTTTTTTTATTTAGCATACGTCTTCATGATACAAATGATGGTAGTCGTTTTTCTCTACGTAGTTCTTAATCCACTTAGGAGAGAAGTGTAGCTCCTCTCCATTTAGAAATACAATACCATACTTGTAGATAAGAGCTATATCCTTCTCTTCTACACCAATCATACCGTCTGCCTTTATTTTAAATATACTCATTTTATTTATCTATGAAAAGAAATAGTCACTATCAGCTATTCCTTTTATATCTAGATCTCCTAACTTATAGTTGTAATTAAACTTCTCAGGTTCAAGCAATAGCATTTCTGCTATGTCTTTATAGAAATCATCATGATCATACATTTTAATGAACACTTCCTTAGTTAAACCTAACAAGCTAGCTACATCACAAGCGTGAGTAGAAAATGAGTCATGAATAGCAGCAAAGTCTCCGTCCCAGTGATGGATAATTAGAGCCATATGTGCTGCGTCCATACTGTGAATGAAGTTTGGACTTATACCTGAGGCAAAGCCACCAGGACTAGGTATCTTTTTACCATACACTAGCCTATGTTCTTTACCTACATGCTGGATCCTCATATCAGAGATCCAACTTTTCCACTTGACGTCTTCCATTACATAGTTTTCGTACCGTACTGGAAAGCCAGATGGAGTTTGCCAGTCAACTACAGGTTCCTTTAACTCAGCAATAATGTGGTTTGCTATAGCTTGCAGGTAACTCATAGTCTCTAACGGGCCTGGACACACCTCATCGATAGCTTTTATAAGCTGAAATGCTAAGTCGTTACAGTCACTCATAGTAATATTGTACTTACTATGGAATCCTTCGGCATAACAGTCAGCATACATGTTCAAAGCTATGGCTAGGTGGCCCGCAGAGTACGCTCTAGTCATCGCTCCGCGTTTCGATATACCTTTCCTTATGTGTTTCATAGGCATGTCTCTCTGCGCGAACCAGGAGGGCACGCGAGCTATCAATGCTTTAGCTGTTTGCACATAAAAGTCCTTAGGTATGTCAGTTTTTACTAGTCCCACTAGTTCTCCGGCCTTTTTATCCTTAGATATAGCAGCTAAGTGCTGCCAGCCGTTGTTAGAACCGTCGATCGGGACAGGAAGATCGATGTAGTATACACCATCTTTAGACTCTTGATCCCATAGGCTACACCATGCCTTGCAACAAGCAAGAAAACCTACAGGCTTCTCAGCTTTTTCATGGATAGTACGATTTACCCATGTATTTCTAATGAAGTCTTCGTTATTAAGAACCCATTTAACTCGATCATCAATGGTCATTTTATCTACAGAAATATCTGTAAGACCTTCATTATCTAACGCTGATTTATAATCGGCTTCACACCACTCCGGTATATTATCGATTGAATACGCCTGGTTGTATGAACATGCTGTATGCACAGCAAAGTAATACAAACCTTCTTCGGTCATTGGTTGTGCATTAGCAAACTTCAATAGACCTCGCTCCATATCTTTACCTTGGTAGTTTAAATACGATTCACGATAATACAATCTCCCCCTATAATCTGCATCTACATACTGAAAGAATATTTTATCTTTCAACGCTTCTGCTTTTTGAACAGTCATATTATATGCGTCAAACTTACTACGGTTTTTAAGTAATACTAACTTAGCGTTCCAATGCGTAGCAGCTTCATCGTACTTAGCTTGAGCTCGTATCAGTGGCTTTTTGTTAGGTTTATTACGTAACTTATTAGTCAGTCGTCGTAGTTCACCATAGTATTTCTTTTCAAGAGACTTATTACCTAACTCAGGTTTAAATACAACCTCATTCCAGTATAAGTTCTTGCCTTCTAACTCTTTGTTGTTACCAAATATACAGTATCGGTAGTTCTTACCAGTTTCATCAGCAACTTTTAGAGTTTCAGTAACAAACTTACGCTTGTTTTTAAGTACAGCTTCTAATATATCGGAGTCTATTGTCCAAGCTGTACGTTGTAGTTTATTTATTGCATCAATAAATGGTTGGTCAAGCAATAACTTAAAGTCCTCGCTCTTATCGTATCCCCAGTGTTTTATTACTGGGAATCCATTGTCTTGAAACAGATTACTTATACGCTTTATCTTAGTAGTAGATGTGTTTTGTATAAGCTCATTGACTACCTGGTCAGGTAGCGATCCTATGTTTAGCCACTTATCAGATGTCTCAATCATATATGGTGCACGGCTGTAAGGTTTCTTACCAACCGGGTTTGCTTCCCATTTAATCTGAGCTTCTGTAGGTGCCCTCACTATTTTAATATATCCACACTCATAGAAAGCTTCAAGGATTAGGTCGCCGACTGTTACATCGGCTCTAAATCCTAACTCAACTCCTTTCTGTAGCAACACGTTCTTACCTATAGCTACTGAGGCTGCAGTAAGTTTACATGTTGCTGATTCAGATGTTGATGTTTTTCTAAAGTGATACTGCAGTATTGTTAACGCATCATACACAACTCTCTTCGGTTCCAGCTTGTGTTCGTTCACCAGCCGTACTGCCCACCTCTGAGGTGTACTTATAATTTTCTGTTCTAAATACTCTATCACATTCTGCATTTTCTCTCCTAGTTTTGCGGAATGGGTTATGTGTTACGTTAAACAAGTCAGACCCACGCCTTAAGCAACATTTAATTTCATGGGATTCTACAACAGTAGCTTCTTTGTCGGTCATCTGACCACCCTTGATTACTACAATGTCTTGAATCCTATGAGTACCTAGTTTATCTAGTAACCACACATGATGGTCGTAGCTGCGGTTAGTTATCTGATAAGCACGATGTAAGGTACCCTTACCTACATACGTTACTGTTTTACTATCAGGATCTTGGTGAAAGTAAACACAGTACATATCTTCAGGATACCTTATAACTTCGTTAGTGTTTTCTCTAATCTCTATCTTGCGCAACTTCAACTCCATTATCTTGCAGTAAATCTAACGCATAGTTTTGTGTTATACGTACACCATCAACCTCTTTTAGATAAGGCCACTTATACACTACACGCTTTATACCTGACTGCAAGATAAGCTTTGTGCATTCTGAACATGGAGCTACTGTTAGGTATAATGTAGCTCCTTCAGATGAAGACGTAGACGCAGCCAACTTAGCAATAGCATTTGTTTCTGCGTGTATGACTTCCCATTTAGTACTAGCATCGTGGTTACGGGTTTCATTATCCATACCATGAGGCGTACCATTCCAGCCGTAGCTAAGGATATTATTACCCTTAGCTATTAGCGCGCCAACTTTATATAGTCTATCTCTAGATCTTTCAGATACTATCTGAGCTATCTCAAGATACATCTTATCGTTTTTAGATAATGTCAAAGCCTAATTCTCCTTTCAATAATCTGCCTGTGTCAGGGTTATATATGCTAATACCTGCAGGACCTGTTAGACCTGTAAACCTAGACTTAAGAACTGTAAACTTTATTTGGTTACGATCTTCTTGTTTAGGAGCTACTAGGTTTCTTGAAAATGCAATGATGTCAAATGATATTTGTTTGATACTACCACTGCCTTTGATGTCGTCGATAGAAGCCATGTTGCCTTCTTCGAAAGCATTACCATCTCCTGCTTTACGCAAGTGGCTTACAATACCTAGCCATATGTTATGCTTCTTAACGATCTTTAGTAGATCACTCATGACCTTGTCGACTGCTGCATTACCTGTTAGACCTTCGCTGCCTTCTGATACTGCAATAGTGATATGGTCTAGGAATAAATACTTACATCCCATAAGCGCCATGTATTCTATCTTATCTATTAAGGAACTATCCTCAACAGAACCTTGGTGGTCAAGCAGTACAAGCCGTTCATCTGCAAATACTTTATCAAATCCTTGACGCATCTCTACTTCTGATACATCTAGGTCTCCACCAATTCTTTTACTAATGCTCATGCCGATAAGCTTCTCAGCTGTATCGCCAATACTTTCTTCCAAAGATATTAAGCCAACCTTTTCTTTACTTGTAGAAAGTAAATGCCATATAATCTCTTTGATTACAGTAGACTTACCTGAGCCTGTACCACTAGTAAACAAAGTAATCTCACCATGCCTCATGCCGTCAAGCTTTTCATTAAGGCCATCAAGACAATCAGGGTAAGGTACTGATTCAGTTTGTTGGCGTTCTATAAACTTATCCCAGATCTTTTCGCCTGTTAGTATACCAGCTGGGTTGTACTTTTGTGCACCCCATATAGCATTAATAACTGCTGTAGATCCGTGATTAGTAAACAGATCAGACGCATCCTTACTTTCTGTTTCAATAACTTTTACTTTATCAAAGCCAATAATCTTTGCTGCTTCTCTTACAGCCTTTTTACCAGCATCGTCGTTGTCAAACCATAGTATAACTTCGTCAAACCTTCTTACCCATGACCGGTTATCTAGCAGCAAACTTAGCTGGTTAGCAGAAGGTATAGATACCACAGGATAAAATGTATTCTTCTTATCCATCATGGCTTGAGATACTGACAGTGCATCGATCTCGCCTTCAGTAATTACAAGCATTCGGCCATTGTTAAACTTATCTTGGCCAAACAGTTTCTTAGGTTTACCTATAACTCTGAAGTCTTTAGGTAGTATTCTAACCTTGTAGCAGTTCTCACCGTAAGGATAGAAATGTGCTGGTTTATCTTCATACTTAGCGGTCTTAACACCAAACCAAGATGTTACGTTACCTGATATGTTTCTACTAGTCATACCTAGACTAGGGTAATTGTTAATCTTTATTATGTCTGCAGGTGCACGAGTTGTATCATCGTACTCTACATGCGATACTACTTCTAAATTTCTTGTAAACACTTTTTCACTTTCTATTTCATCTGGAGCTGAGTTGCGGTAAGTATTGCAAGCAAAGCAATATGTATGGTTATCTGAAGGATCGTACATCATACCATCTGAGCTGCCACAATCAGGGCAAGGGTATCTTGTATTATCTTTTAAGTTCTTCAACATGTATCTCCAATCTTTCTTCGCCTCTTTTTACAAGAGTTTTGTATGCGGCGATTTCATAACAAAATTTATCGTTCCAATCAAATACTTTTTGCAGTGCATCCAATGTCGGTTTAAGTATATTATCGAGATCAGACGCACGGTTACTAAAGAAAGCATTAAATGTTATCTTGATGTCGGCAGTCTTTTCAAACTGCCAACTCAATTCATTTGTAGCTTCTGTGAAGCGTTCAAGAAACTCCTTGTACTGCTTCGTTGGATACGTTTGCGTGAAGTTCCTTCCGTCCTTCGTCCTTATCGCTCGTATCCCTTCCATTCGGTTTGCGCTCATTGGCTTTCCTGGTATAACGATCTTCATAGTTCCACTCCTCTAAATCCCAAGTTCGTTTCATATAAATAAGGTTACCAACCATATTCAGTTGCTTTTCCCAGCCTCTGCCATATAGTCTTTTCCATTCATCTATTACTACATCCATACGATTATCATATGTTGTACCAGCCAAAGCCTTTTCAGCTGTCTTAATACCATACCCTTTCTTAATCTTAGGTATGTCATCACCAGCATCACCAATAAGAAGTTGAATGCAGAAGTTCATGTCAGCTTGTTCATCATCAACAAAGTATACTTCCTTCTTATTGTAGTTGTAATGGTTACCAGGTATTTGATTTATGTCTTTATCAATATGCCCAATAACAAATTCTTCTTCAGCTGCTCTAGCTTCATAAGCCCATATAGAAACAAGATCATCTGCTTCCATACCATCAGCTTTAACAGCTTCCCACTTATCTAGCAGGTAATTGTAAGAGTTATTAAGTCTTTCCTTGAGTTCCTTCTCTAACTCTTGATCTTTACGAGAAGCTTTATAGCCATCGTATATATCATAACGAAAATTACCTTTACCTTTTACAGCAATATAAGTTTCATCAGCAAAACAATCGGCAATAGCATCCTCAATTATTTTACGAGTTACTACTCTAGTATCGTATTTACTGTCTTGAGTACAAGCAGCTTTAAACATAATACTATCGGCGTCTATAAATAGTTTCATCTTTTATCCCTTTACTTTTATCTCGTTTACGATTGTATTTCTTTTTATTAGGCACAACTTGTTTACCTTTCCTATCACGCAGCATCGCTTTTGCTACAGGATTTATCATCGAAGTTTTGATACTTTTCATAATAGATCTCCGGTCTTGGCCAACAGTTATTTAAGTATACTATGTCAGCCTCGTATACTGGTTCACCCGAGTTTACATTTACAAATGTAGATGTTTTGTACGGGTTATACATTGCTTGTTGCGCATGAAGCATTCTATGGTTAGTATGAGTGCTATCAGCAGCAAGATCATACTTATTACCTAATACGAATCCTCTTATAAAAGCATGTACATTTTTCTTCTTTTCTTTAAGAACCTTTGCTCGACCAGCAGGTTGTACTGCAAACTTACAGTTATGTAAGGTTAGTAGGTTAGTATGAAACCATACTCTACCTGCGTGTCTTACTGAAAAGGTTTTCTTATGTAGGTTATAATATACTTCAACCCACGTGTTATATCCTAAGCTCATTAGTGTACCTCCGCGTATGAGTTACCTATTACATAGTTACCACCATCCATGCATTCAACACCAAACCATTTAGGCGCTTCACGAAAAGACTCTTGTAGTATTTCACCAACACGATTAGAGTCTTTATCACTTGCAATCCATGCTTGCTCGTCATGATAGAATATAGCAGGATAAGCATCAAGCTTTTCCTCTTTGATTTTATTCATAGCATAACTCAAAGCTGCTTTACAAGTAATACCTTCGGTAGTTTGTAACAGGTAATTAAGTACTTGGTAATCAGATCTAGCATATATCTTACGACCATCAAGACCTGGTATACAACCATACTGATTGTAAACGCCTTTTAGTTTATCAACTAGTTGCCCGAATCCAGGTAAATTTGCCATGAACTTTTGCCTAGCCGCTTTACCTTTAGGCGCGCTGCTAACCCCAGTAAGCGCTTGACCAAGCTTAGCATCACCTGCACCAAAGAGAATAGCGTAAAGAAAAGACTTAGCCACGCTCCGGCTACAACCAAGAACAGCAGCATTCCGTGCATGTTGATCTCCATTAACCACCAAGTCTGTGTAGGATCTGTCTCCCACGTAATGGCATAAACCACGCAGCTGATTCCCAGCACTATCCGCACCGACAACCCTATAACCAGGCTCAGATACGAATAGTTCCCTAAGCATTCTACCATACGAAGCATCCACTGCTGGCAGGTTAACGATAACCTCGTGACGGCATCGAAAACTAGGAGTACCAATAGTAAACATCCGACCATGAAGACGATAGTTTCCTGTGTCATCTTTCTCAATCCTTTCTAGCCATGATTCAATGGTAGCTTTACGGTTCTTGATAGTATAATATCTATCAATTAGCTTACCTTGTCTACCTAGTTTAGCCAATGAAGTTGACGTAAGCTTAGGACCTGTACGTACCCATTGGCCATTGTGTCCTTTCTTTACATTCCAATCATCAGGTTTCCAGCCAATAGTCTTAAGCCATTCTTTTACTAGTTCCATATTACTAAGCGTTACCTTTTCCATTTTAGATCTTTGGAACTCTTCACCAGGTTTTACAGGTGGATTATCACTGAGTGCATCTTCACCTATAACTCTTTTGTTTAGGTATTCAGATAAGATTCTAGCTGTTGTTGCTGTATAGAATCCTGACTTAGTATACTTAGCTACCTTAGGTAACTTATCTACATACACTTTAGTCATACCTAGTTTTGGTTCAATGATAGCTTCAATCTTATTCATATGTCTAGTCATAAGTCTAAGGTTGTCTTGAGCTTTATTAAGATCAAACAGCCAACCTTTCTTACGTACCATAGACTCGAATACAGCTACATCATGCTCAACCCGTAAACCTTTCTTAATCAGGTCGTTAGTCTTTACTGCCTTATGTAGTTCTGCTAGTAATACTTCGTATACTTTAGTATTAAGCTTAACATCATTCATACAATAGTTAATCATCTTAGGGTCGTATGTCTTGAACCCATCAGCTGCCCACTCAGAGTTATCTATCTTAGCAAAGCCTAGATGTTTACCCCATCCTGCAAGACCATGCTTATGGGTTCTATTAAACTGTAGCGTTTGACTCATAACCCATGTATCAATAAGTCTAGTATTTTCAGACGGCTTCCAGCCATATAGCTTTTCCAATGCCATCAAGTCAAACCCAATAATGTTATGGCCTATTAGAGCTTCAGCTTTACTCATAAACTCTAGACCGTATTTAATAGGTGTATCACCGGGTTGATCAGTGTACACATATGTTCTTTTTGTAACTGCATCTTGGCAGACTAGTACATAACAAGTTGTCATGTCTTCTAGAAAGCCATCAGTTTCTATGTCAAATACAAGTTGCATAAAAATCCTTTCATAGATTATTTATTATATGGTTTTCAAGTAATTTGTGTTCAAACAAATTAGCTTGAAATATATAGGGTTATTCAGTTTCTTTATGTCGGTCTTCTTCTAACTGCGCTTCACACTCTTTAATCCTACTCTTTAATACCTCTATAGTAGTGTCATAAATTATGATTGCATCGAGCTTTTTCATCTCAGCTCTTATGTCTCGACGCCCTTCAAGTACCGTAACTTCTGCCTTTAAGTGATTGATATGATTCATTAATTTACTTCTGTTCATAGTCAGGTTCCTCCTCTTCAATGTAATCTTTTCGCAAGAAAAGTGATGTCAATCCTATATTGTCGGTATGATTTGGATCTACCCATTCATCTGGCTTTATCATGTCGGGCAGCCCAAGTGGATTAGGTCTAGATTCTTTCTTACCTACTTCTTTACTCATGTTAGCACGGTGCACTCTATGCCATGCTCTATGAGCATCAACACCTAGTATATCTAACGTACCAATAGCAATAACACATAGGTCTATAAGACCATCAACAATATCATCTGCATGTCGGTACTTTACTGCTTCTTTAGTTTCATGTAGCTCCTCATCAAGGAATCTTAAACGAAACTGTAAGAATTCGTGCAAAGAATAGTAGTCTTTCTCTTCTATCTTCTTATTAATCCATTCATGCACCCCGAATTTGAGGTGCATGTCGTTAATATTCTTAACCCAATCAACGTCTTCAGGTATTCGAGCTCTTATTTTACCACCTGGTCTTGAAATGTTAGCCCATTTAGCGTTCATATCTTTCTCCTGTCTTAATTTCCATAACATCCAATCATAATATCTTTCTGGTTCACGCATATCTTAATTCATGTGCTTTATCAGAAGATCCTAACACACGCCCATGCATCTCTCTAATAGGTGGAAACCTCTTAGTAAAGTCTTTACTTTGTGTATTAATACATTTCCACAGTACATTTCTTGACATACTAGGATACAATGGTGCGAAGATAGTTGCAAGATAGTTTGTATCGTAGTACTCACTAAGCTTTGAGTACAGATACTTTGTGTTACCATCAAGCTCATGCTTGTAATCTTTTTGTGAAGCAAACGTACCGTAATGATCTATTATTTGAAAGCCTTTAGCTTCTAACACAGCACCAAACGCTTCATACGTCATCTCATTTACGTGGTTCTTGGCTGCTCCTACCTTTTCATCATAGCACGGTGTTGAGAAGTAACACGTACCACCTTGTACTACTACATCGGCTAGCTTATCTAATATTGCTGTAGCTTTTAAAGGCTCAACGTGCTCAAGTACTTCAAGGCAGACACTAACATTAAAGCTATCTTCCATTATGTCGGTTTGTGTAAAGTCTACATCATCAATTAATTCAGGCTTAAACGTAGTGTTATCAAACATAGACGGTACTTGCATCTTGTTATACTCTATGCCTACATATCTTCTTGGCGCCATGCGATTTGTCATTAGCATTCTAGCTAACGGCATATCTTTACCACATCCGACGTCTATTATGTCGGCTTCTTTATATTTACCACCAAGGTTTAGATCCTTGGCTATCTTAGTCCATCGTAAACAATGAGCTATATAATCTCTATGTATAAATCCTCTAGCTTCTGCTTGATCTATACTTAAATGCGTATTATCTATTTCTTTTCCTCTTGCGTTAGCCATGCTCTACCTTTCTATATGTTTGGTTGATATTAACTTATCATTAAGATATAATCTAAATCTTCTGGTATTTTTATCTAATACTTCTTGTGTTACTCTTACATTACCTATATGGTTACTATTATATTTACTAAAGCCAACATAGAAATCTACATCGGCCATGTCTTTAAACCCCATATTCTTGGCATTACTTTTTACAAATACTGGAAAATGACTAGGCATTTCTATCTCCTTAAAATATTACTCCGTGTATTACTGCGTTAAATGCTAGTGTCATAGCTATTATTAAACCTATAATTAGTAACAGTGATTCTCCTTCACCCATCATGTGCTCCTATATCTAATGTATCCATTGCGTA
>Ga0070746_10000201_pt1 | contig 33964 bp, 31 predicted proteins | sample VirMetDEL_Mar_21_FD_77016 | JGI IMG/M metagenome (GOLD analysis project Ga0070746, IMG submission 77016) | Aqueous microbial communities from the Delaware River and Bay under freshwater to marine salinity gradient to study organic matter... | ecosystem: Environmental > Aquatic > Marine >...
AACAAACTCATAATAAAAGACCCGTACCTAAAAAACCTATGTATGGAATGAGCTACCAAGAGTTGGAATTTAATTTGAAAAATGAGGTAAAACAAATTGAACTTTGATTATAATGATGAAAAAACTTGGAATCTTTTTAAAGAGGGTAGAACCAAAGGTATCTTTCAATTAGAAAGTAATCTTGGTCGCGCTTGGTCGAAAAGATTACAACCAACTAATATTGAAGAACTTTCAGCGTTGATCGCTTTGATTCGTCCGGGATCGCTAAAAGCTATTGCAGATGGTAAGTCTATGACCCAACACTATGTTGATAGGAAGAGCGGCCTTGATATAATTAAATATCTTCATATTACTTTGACAGATATACTTGAAACTACCAAGGGCGTTCTAATCTATCAAGAACAATCTATGCGCATCGCGAAAGACCTTGCTGGGTTTAATCTTCAAGAAGCAGATGTTCTGCGTAAGGCTATTGGTAAGAAGAAGGCAGACCTCATGGCGGAAGTCAAGAAAGACTTTCTCATTGGTTGTGAAAAGGTTGGAAAGGTCGATAAAGAAACCGCAGAAGAAATATTTGGGTGGATTGAGAAATCTTCGCGATATTCATTTAATAAATCTCACGCTGTGTGCTATGCAATCAACTCTTACAAGAGTGCTTGGTATAAAGCAAACTACACCAAAGAGTTCTTTTTGTCATACCTAACTTATGCGAATGAAAAACAAGACCCCCACCAAGAAGTATACGAACTTGTATCAGAAGCTAAACTGTTTGACATTGAGGTAAAACTTCCAAACATAACGACATGGGATAAAACATTCTTTGTTAACAAGAATAATTTATGCTTTGGTATTAAAGATGTTAAATCACTTACTGGTGTGAATGGAGATAAAGTAATAAATGCTATTGAGAAAGTGTCGGAAGATATTAATAAACACCTACACAATCTTACTTGGATGGATATTCTAATCTACCTGTCTTCTAATATAAACTCTACTGGATTTAAAGCTCTTTGCTCTATAGGATTCTTTTCGACAAAGAAAACGGGCGTTACTAGAAATAAAGCTCTATACGAATATCTGATATTTAAAAATCTAACCAAGGCAGAGCTAAAGTGGGTAACTGATAACTATAAATCTAAGAAGTGGAAAACATTAAAGGATTGCTTTGTTGATCTTGCACCAACTAAAAAAGAGGGTGGAGGAACAAGCAAGGTTGATAGAAAACAGGTCATAGAAAATGAAATTCATTTTTTAGAAAACCCACCATACGATCTATCTGATCACCCAGAGTGGATTGTAGAACAAGAGAAGAAGTATCTTGGATGTCCTATATCTTTATCTAGAGTAGAAGCTTCTGACACTTCACACTCTAATACGACATGTAAAGAGATACTAGACGGCAAGCATGGTAAAGATATTTGCATCGTAGCAAATGTTAGCAGGATGCAAAAACATAAATGCAAGAAAGGAAAAAGTGCTGGTAAAGAAATGTGTTTCTTGACGCTGGAAGATGAAACATGCTCTATTGACAACGTAGTTGTTTTTCCAGAAACAACAGAGAAGAGTAAATACATACTAGGCGAAGGTCTAAACTTATTGTTTTGCGGAGAAGTTGAGAAAAACGGATCTTTTATTATTAATAAAATTCATGAGATTTAGTTGACTTTTTAGAGTGTCTCAGCTATAATAAGTAAACGATGCTTTTGTGGTTTGGCGAAAAACGTAACGGGCCGTAGTTACCGTAAAAATCACAGAGATATAAATCGGCAACCCCGCCTTTACAGCTTGGCAAAAAACGTATCGTGCTGTAGATACCGTAAAAGCTGTATGCTGTTAAATCAGCGGACTAGCCGCCCTAAGCGGCCTTGACTTTTTTGAAACAAGGAGAATTGATGAATAATTGCACTTTTACTGGGTATCTATTACATGACCCACAGATCGAAACAGGAGAAGTAGACGGCGGCGCTAGTTGCTGTACCGTTAAATTGGTTACTTACGAATACCGTAAGAATAAGCGCGGAGAAAAGAAGAAAGTTCCCACGACAATCACTCTACAGGCATGGGCATCTGGCGCAGAAACAATCGCCAAACTTGGCAAGAAGGGAACTAAAATGACCGTTTACGCTTCTGCTAGAAACGGGGTCATGAAAACAGATGCTACAGACGACATCGTATTTAGAATTAATGAATTTGATTTTGGTTGCTTAGACAAGGAATAAAATGAGAAAGAAAAGAATTCTGTTCTGTAGCGAAGCTACATTTCTAAACACTGGATATGCTACATACACAAGAGAAATCTTAAATTACCTACATGGTACAGGCAAGTATGAAATTGCAGAGATGGCGGCATACGGAGAGAAGAACGACCCTCGCGCAGCAAATATACCTTGGAAATATTATGGGGTCATGCCCAATCAGAACTGCGAACCCAAGGCGTCCGAAGAAGAGATAAGGGCATATCAATCGAACCCAACAAATCAGTTCGGAGCTTGGTCATTTGAGCATGTATGTCTCGATTTCTTGCCAGATTTTGTGTGTGACATTCGTGATTTTTGGATGCTTGAATTTGCAGAGCGTTCACCATTTAGACCTTATTTTAAATGGGCTGTTATGCCGACTGTTGACGCAAGACCCCAAGCGAGACAATGGGTGGCAACATATGCTAGCGCTGACGCATGTTTAACTTACTCGGATTGGGCTGGAGGTATTTTGCAAGATCAGTCCAAGGGAAAAATTAATTATCTAGGGAGCGCACCGCCTTCTGCACATGCAGCTTATTCCCCAGCTCCAGATAAAAACGCTCACAAATTAGCTATGGGTATCGACCCAAAGTACAAAATCATTGGTACGGTTATGCGAAACCAAAGACGTAAACTTTATCCAGATTTGTTTGAAGCGTTTAGATTATTCCTAGATAAATCTAAGAACAAGGATTATTACTTATACTGTCACACATCTTATCCAGATTTAGGATGGGAAATACCAGAGTTACTACACGAGCATAATCTATCATCCCACGTTTTGTTCACTTATGTTTGCCCAGAAACAAATAAGCCTTTCTCTTCGGTTTTTAAAGGAGCGATTGCACAATCACCTTATACTGGAAAGTGGGGTTCTACACTTTCAAATGTAAAGAACGGTCTTAGTTATGAAGATCTAGCTAAGGTTATGAACTGTTTTGATCTTTATACTCAATATGCAAACTGCGAGGGATTCGGACTCCCTCAAGTAGAAGCTGCGGCGTGTGGCGTTCCCGTGTGCGGAACTGATTATTCCGCTATGGAAAGTGTTTTAAGGAAGCTAGAAGGGTTCACTATCACGCCAGCAGCTTTGTATAAAGAACTAGAAACCGGATGTCTTAGAGCAGTACCAGATAACGAATATGCTTCAGAAATTTTCCTACACTTCTTTGAAAAAATGAATGAGGAAGATAGACTGACTATGGGTAAAAAGACTAGAGAGAACTTTGAGAAGTATTACCAGTGGGATCTAAGTGGGTCTGTGTGGGAAAAGTACTTTGATGAAACAGATCCGATTGATTTTAGAAATGGTTGGGGTTCTAGACCAAGGATTATTAATCCAGCCGAGAAACCAAAAGATGTAGAGAAAACACCCCATTCTCTTTTGACAAGTTGGTTGATTGACAATGTTTTGTGCGAGCCAGATAAAAAGAACACTTTCTTAGCGTCTAGAATGACCAGAGACCTGATCTACAAAACAAGCACTTCTTCTACGGGTGGAATGTACTATAATGAATCAAGCGCAGCTTTTGATGGCAACAACCAGAGAAGTACGTTTGATTTTGATGTCGCATACAATCAAATGCGAGGTATGTGTGAACGAAGGAACCAGTGGGAAAAGATGCGTATTCAAAGAATCCAACAACTAATGGAGAACCAAGAATGAAAAGAGCCATAGCTATTCTAACAAGAGGATACGAAGAATTAGAAAGATATAAAGCTCTTTTAAATAGAAATAAAACTATTGAAGAAAATGTTAATGAAAGTTATGATTATCTTGTATTCCATGAGGGTAATATAACAAAAGATCAACAAAAGTACATTCAATCAAATACCAATTTGCCATTAGAATTTATTGATATTCCAAGATTCCTGTCAAGAGACCACGCAGTTTTTCAACCGACTGCACCTTGGGGATGGAACTACAGACACATGTGTAACTTTTGGTTTTCTGGGTTTCTAGATTATGTAAAAGATTACGATCAGCTTCTTAGAATTGATGAAGATTGTACGATTTATTCTAATCTTGATCAGGTATTTGATAGTTTAAATAATAAAGTTTGTTCATATGCAAGATGGGTTGACGACGACTGGTTTAATGTTTTTGGTCTTGATGACTTTTGTAAAAAATTCTCAAACAAGCCAAGGAAAGAAATCGGTGGTCCATATACAAATCTAGTAGCTTGGGACTTAAATAAAGTTAGAGAGAATACAATAGTAAACGATTTTATTCAAGCTGTAAATGAAAGTAATGGTATTTATGTTTACAGGTGGGGAGATCATATGCTATGGGGAGAAGCTCTACACTATGGATTTGAAGAATCAGATCACGTACTACTAAAAACCGTTAAATATTACCATGCTAGCTGTCTAGCCAAAGTAAACTATGAAACAGAGGAAGAAGTAGGTAAATAATTTATGAAAGTATTATATATAGGACACTACAAAGAGTTTGGCGGCTGGTCACAAGCTGCTACAGACTACATACTAGCTTTAGACAAGATTGGTATTGATGTAGTTTGCAGAAATGTAACATTGACACGCGACAAGCCTGACGTTGAACCAAGAATCTTAGAACTCGAACTAAAAGACACATCTGACTGCGATATTTGTATTCAACATGTATTGCCGCACCATTTGATTGGATCAACTAACTTTAGAAAGAACATTGCTTTCTTGGCCTCAGAGTCAACGAGTATCCAGCATTTAACGTGGCTAGACCATCTAAAACAAATGGATGAAATTTGGGTTCCAAATAGCCAATCTAAAGAATTCCTAGAGAAAGATGGCGTTGGACTTCCGGTGAGCGTTGTGCCTCACACGACAAATATAAGTAAGTATAAGAAGCAATATAGAGAAATTAATATTGAACAAGCTAAAGATAAGTTTAAGTTTTATTACATTGGTGATTTTAATGATAGAAAAAATCTAGAATCAGTAGTAACATGTTTTCACTCTGAATTTGACAAAACTGACGATGTAGCACTTGTTTTAAAAATAAATAAGTTTGGAGAATCTCCAACAGAAATTACACAGGCTATGGATAAATTAACTACATCAATTAAAACCAAGCTAAGAATACATAGAAAACCTGAAAGCTATTTAAAAGATATTATTATCTCCGATATGTTGTCTAGTGATGATATTCTAGCCCTACATAATTATTGTGATTGTTTTGTTTGCCCTTCTCACGGAGAAGCTTGGTCTATTCCCTCGTTTGACGCTATGGCGTTTGGGAACACGCCAATTTGTAGTAATTTTGGTGGACCAAAAGAATTCATAAGCGAATCAGACTGGAGAACAGGACACCTGATTAACGGAGTTTACTCTTGCTGTAAGTGTTCAGACGCTGCATTTGAAGATTTGTTTACAGGAAAAGAATACTGGTTCCAGCCTTGCGAGATGCAGATTAGAGAAAGTATGAGGAAAGCATATGAATCTTGGAAAAAAAATCCAATTATATATACCAACAGGAATCGTTCTACTGGATTAAAACAGGCTGAGAAATTTTCTTACGATAAAATTGGAAAACTAATGAAGGAGTTGATCATTGAGTAGACGAACAAAAAGTATAATCTTAGATTCTATTTTACAAAAAGATAAATATAATATATTAACTTTTGATACACATGAAAGATACCAGACTCAGCTTGCTAAAACTGGTCACAATTTTTATTCTATTTCGTATAAAGGAGCTAAAGAGTGGGATTCCAACTTTGCCAGTAAGCCTAGTAATTATTACACGTTGCCAAGGCACGAGTACTTAACAAATATAGATTTTGACTTTATTTTATCTCAAAGTAAATTTGGTCAGTTTCAATTTTCTTCTCAGATTAAAGGTCAACTAGGCGTTCCGGTGTTATCACTGGAACACACGCTACCGATAGAGGGTTGGCCGGATAACCAACTTCAAGCCTTCAAAATGATGACTGGAGATGTAAATGTATTCATTTCGGAATATTCGGCTGGCGAATGGGCTATGAATTGTGACAATATAATTATTCACCATTCTGTTGATACAGAACTTTTTTGTCCAGCAGATGTTGAAAAAGATGGAAAGATTCTGAGCGTAGCTAATGACTTTGAAAAAAGAGACTATTGTCTAAATTTCTCAGGTTGGAAAAGAATCACAGAAGGGCTGCCAGTAAAGCTAGTCGGTGACAATCCGGGTCTATCTAATCCTGCAAACGGTGTCGAAGATTTAGTTGAGAAGTACCAGTCTGCTTCTGTTTTTCTAAATACCTCTACTATTAGCCCGATACCAACATCGTTATTAGAAGCTATGTCCTGCGGCTGTGCAGTAGTGTCTACAGCTACGTGTATGATTCCAGAAATTATAGAAAACGGTGTAAACGGCTTTATATCAAACGACGAAGAAGAACTAAAGTCCTACATAAAAGATCTTCTAGATCACTCAGAATTAAGAAGAAATGTAGGAGAAGCCGCTAGACAAACCATATTAGAAAAATTCTCAGAGCAAAAATTCATTAATAACTGGAACGAAATATTTGACCTCACATATAGGATGAAAAAATGAAATTACAAATAACTACGAATCAAAAGGATGAGATTAAAGGTTTCAATAGTTTCTCTCTATCTGATCTACACAGAGTAGATACCGAAGTGACAGACAATGAATGTGAAAATATTTTTATTAGCAATAATGTTCTGAATTCAATTCCTCCTCCTCAGATAGAACCATTCTTTAGGCTAATTCAATCAAAACTCAGAATAGGAGGAACAGTAACACTGATAGCCATCGAACCAATGGTTGTTTCAAAAATGCTTATTAACAATTCTTTAGATGAGATGCAGTTTAGTAATATTGTAGCTTCTGTAAATTCCATGTTACCACTAGGCGCGGTAAAAAACATTTTAGGATCAATGAATTTGCAAGTTTTAACAACTTCTATTAATGGGATAAGCTATGAAATCACAGCAAGAAGATAAACAAAGAGACAAGATAACATTATGTTCCTCTTGCGCTTTTTACTCTGGCTACTGCAAGTTTAATAGAATTGATAAATATAAAAACTTAAACAAAGTTTATTATTACGAAGAAGCACCAGTTATTAATGATCTATGCAATCTATGTAGAACAAATGAATGGGCTGATTCTAAAGAAAATGCAATGAAAGAAGCTAGGAATAGCGTTATGCCATCATTTGGTATAGCTGTTTTAGACATGGATAATGAAGGCTTAGATAATATTGTTTCAAATTTAATGGACATAGATTATCCAGAAAATTTAATCAGGATTATTTTCTATACAAGTAAATCCAACATGCAAGAAAAGATCCCTTTACTACATAAACTACAGACCAAATTTAAAAAATCTAAGATCTGCTTTGAGTTACAGCAGAGAGAAAAAGAAGAAATAGACTCAGAGGTATTTCAATATCTAGTAAGCTCTGACTACTTTGTTAAGGTGTATCCATACTCAAATATCTACAGCGATATGTTTTTAATGATAGACAACTTGATAAACGAAAAACTAACTTCATATGCCTGCTATGAATTCGATCACAAAAATAAAAAATCTGGATCAATTATCCAAAAAAATATTGTCAGAAAGATATATCTTCAGTATCATGATTATGATAAGATGCAAGAAGATCTTTTCACTCAATCTAAACACTCTAAACTTTTTTGTAGAATAGATGAAAAATAAAAAATGTATAATAAAACCAAAAACAAATGAAAAAAGAGAGTTCTACACTCCTGAATTTGTTACAATCATTCTACTGTCAGAAAGTCATGGATATAGAATGAAATCATATGGATCTATACCATTGGTAAAGATTCTAGACAAAACTTTAATACAGAAGCAGATAGAAGTTATTAAATCGTTTTTTTCAAATTACGAAATTATTCTATGCTCTGGATTTGATGTCAAGAAAACAGTAGAGTATGTAAAAAATAATTTTCCACATGCGAATATTAGGGTTGTAGAAAATCAAGTTCATTTAAACTCTAACTGCTGCGAAAGCGTAAGGCTTTGCCTTAACAATACAAATAATCATAGAGTATTAATTTGCTCTGGAGGTATTCTTTTGACGGCAGATATGCTATCTCAGATTAATTATAAATCGGATTGCGTCTTAGTACAAGATGATAATCCAATGAAAAATTTTGAAGTATCGGCTATGGAAACTAATTTCAACCTTAATAATTTGTGTCTAGGCGAAAAAACAAACTTTTGGACAGAATGTTTATACCTATCTAATAACTCTTCTGTAAAAAAAATGTATGATATTATTTCCAATCCCGATTTTAAAAACAAATTTATATTTGAAGCAATAAATGATTTAAGTAGAATAAGTAAGATTAAGGTTGTAAAGAATAAACTTTCTCCAATTACAAAGATAGATAACATAAAAACTTTAAAGGATGTAGCCTCTAATGAAAATTCTAGTTCAAGACTATAGAGACAATAATAGCACACGATTTCAATATCTTTCTGGGATGTTGGGTATGATTGATGGTGTAGAAATATACAAGTGGGAAAAAAGAAACCTATCTAAAGTTTATGACACTTTCGATAGTATTAAACCAGACTTAGTGATTATGCACTATCAGTCGCTTAACATAGATATTGTGAAATATCTTAAATCTTATAAGACCATCAAAATGGTCTTTGATATAACCGATATTAGTGAGACCAACATTAAAGAACTAGAAGAAATTGTTAGCTCTAATGATATTAATTGCGCGCTAGTCATCACCGAGCGGGGATTAAAAAGCACAACCTTAAAAACATTAGTCATACCTCCCTGCGCAGATATTGTTACTCCTTCTCCAATGGCTCCGAGCTACGAGATAGAAACACTGTTAATTTCTGAAACAGAGGAATACGACAAATCCTTGCTAAAAGACTGTGAAAGCTATCACGCCTGCCTAGTTCCAACTGAAACCGTTATACCCTTGGAGCAGCCAGACTTTGTTCCAAACAATGGGTTCGACTTCCTTTTAAATGTTAGCCATCTAAACCCCTTGTACAAAAACTATAAACAGGTTGTTATCAATGGTAGCTTAGAATATTGTACTTCTCAAATATTTTTTGAAGCGCTGATCCGCGCAAATAAAGTAATACTAAAGTATCCAGAGTCAGACAGAGATAACTTTTTAGAATTTCTTGGTAAAACTTTTTCAGACTCAGATAAAGACCCAACAGAAGAACAAATTAAAGAGCAGATTAAAGCAAGGCATACATGCGTATCTAGGTCTTTAGAGTTATTAGTTGCTTTAGATATGCAGCAGGAAGCGCAGATATTGGTAAACAAAGTTGGAGCAACACCTAGATGATACAGATTATAAGTACAGAATGTGGAAATATAAGACTAGAAGTTTCACGCAGGGTGTCATTAGTTAAAGATTATCCAAAACAACTGCCAGACGACACGTATAAAATATATTGGGTCTGTGAACCAAGAGCTATGCTTTCAGCTTGCGGAAATTTAGATAATAGCGCAATCAAGTCCGTAGCATCAAATTTTGATGCCATATTGACTTATGATGATGAATTATTAGCATTACCAAATGCCCACAGTTTTGTTTACGGGACTTGTTGGTTGAAAGACAATATGTCTGGTGCAGACTATGAGTATAGAGATAAAAAATTCCAAATATCTCACCTTGTAGGCGGTAAAAATGCTGCCGAAGGTCATGGTATTAGACACTATATTTATGATAATCAACTATCCATAGAAAATCCGATTGATTTTTATATTAGTAGGAGACTTCCAAGAGCAAATACATTTAGCAGTAAACTTATCGGTGAGTTTAAATATGACTTGTTTGATTCAGAGTATCATTTGGCTATTGAAAACTCAAGACAGAAAAACTACTTTACAGAAAAGGTTATTGATTGTTTTTATGCAAAGACAATACCTATTTACTATGGATGTCCAAATATAGAAGATTATTTTGATACCGATGGAATGATCATTGTAGAATCGAAAGAAGAAGCTATTGAAGCTTGTAATTCTGTAACAAAAGATCTATATATGTCAAAAATTGAACACATAGAAAAGAATTATGAACTGTGTCAACAATATGTCAACATTATACCCAGACTAGAAAAAAAAATTATGGAGCTTGTTAAATGAAATCGACCCTATGTATAACCTGCTGGACAAAAGACGTACATCTTGTAGACTGTTGTTTGGACTACTTTAAAACGCAAACTAGACAGCCAGATGAAATAATTGTAGTCGGAAATGGATTACAAGAAATTCCAACAAGGCATGATGTGAAAACGTTTTGTTGCGAAGAGCCTCAGTCGGTAAGCTGGTCTAGAAACAAAGCCGCCGAGGTAGCAGAAGGAGACATTATTATCTACTTCGATGTAGACGATATTCCCCATGACCAAAAAATAGAATTGATCATGAAAGCCTTTGAAGAAAATAAAGATATAGACGCTGTTGTTCATACTTTTTCAATGAATCACCTATATATGTTTTCGTATGATGAACTAAAGGTGGCAAAAATAGAAGGACTTGTAAAAGGTCATCTTACCGACGAAAGAAATAAATATTCAGTTTCTCACGGCCACATGTCCATTAAAAAAGATATAGTCAAAGAAATAAAATACGATGAATCGAAACGATGGGGCGAAGATGCAGATTTTTGTAGAAAGGTATTATCACAGTACAACATTTATAGATTGAAACATAAATTGTTTGCCTATAAGCCAAGCTATAGGGATGTAAACCGCTCTTGGTACTACGTTCCAGAGGGAGTTGAGTAATGAAGTTTTTGATGCAATTTCCAACAGCGTTTAGACCAAAAAAGTTTATGGAATGTTTAGGTATTTATCTTAATACCTATAGTGGTAATCATCACCTACACTTTAATATTGTGTGTGATGTTGATGATGAATCTATGAACAATTCCGAAGTTATTAGTAGTATTCATTCTGCTTTTGAGAGTAAAGAAAACACATCTTTTGATCTTTATTTTGATAAAGACACGAATAAGATTAGCGCAATTAACTCTCATATAAACGACATCGTTGACAAATATGATATTGTTTATTGTGTGTCTGATGACATGATACCACAGGTTAATGATTGGGACGAGATTATAGCGAACGCTATGCAGGAAAACTTTCCAGAGCTAGATGGCTGTATTCATATAAACACCGGAGATAGAGATTTTTGGACAGACTGGACAGAAGTTATTACGCTTTCTATACTTGGTCGTGAGCTATACAAAGAATTTGGGTATATTTACCATCCAGCGTACAAATCTTTTTACTGTGATGACGAGTTTAGCGCTATAATGCATATGAAGAATAAAATATTTAGGATAGATGAAAAGATTGTCCGTCACGAACACTGCCAACATAAGAACAATAGAAACTCTGGAACTATTGATAAGGGTGTGGAGGTGAATAATAAGAATTGGTTTATTGACCAAGCGACGTTTAATAAAAGAAAAGCACAAGGATTTCCTAAATGAATGTAATATCGTTTAGCTTGTGGGGTAATATTGAAAGATACCACTTGGGAGTTTACGAAAACATAAAACTTGCAAAAGAGATATTTCCAGATTTTGAAATAGTTATATATTATGATGACAGCGTTCCAATAGAAAGAATAAAAAATCTAGAAAATGAGAGCGTTACATTGGTAAATGCAACCCATATTCCATGTAATTCTATGATGTGGAGATTTCTTTCGGCGGATACAGATGGGATATTTTTATCAAGAGATTTAGATTCTAGATTAGACTATAGAGAGAAATACGCAGTAGAAGAATGGCTAAATAGTGATAAAGATTTTCACATAATGAGAGACCACGCCCAACACGCTGTAAAAATTTTGGGAGGTATGTGGGGTTGTCGTAACGGAATATTAAAAAATATAAAAGAGCTTGTTTATTCTTTTTCAGAAATAGATTTAAATAATTTATATAAGGTTCAGGTAGATCAATCATTCTTACAGAAAGTTGTTTATCCCATGATAAAAGATAATTGTGTAATTCACGATGAATTTTTTGACAAAAAACCTTTTCCAGAAAAATCACCAAAGAGAACAAACACATATTTTGTAGGTCAGTCATATGATGAATTTAACAATCCGGTATATAAATAATGAGAATATTATACATACAAGAAAACGGTAGGCACGAAAAAAATAGAAATTTCAGAGAGTGCTTGTCTTTAAAGCGCGCTACTATTTCTAACGGACACGAAGCAGATGTTTGGGGATTAAATCATGAAGGTTGGCAACAACCGCCAGACTGGGAATCTTATGATCTGATTGTTAATTTAGAAAATTATGACTCTACGGGCTGGGTTCCTAACTTAAATAAGGTGCAAACTAAGAAATTCTTGTGGTCAATAGATGCTCATGTTAGAGGTATGGGTCCATATTTAAAAACAGCACACGATGGAAACTACGATCTTATATTACAATCCACGCCGGAATATGTAGATCAAAATAGTGTTTGGTTCCCAAACTGTTATGACGATGATCTAATTCAACCTTTGAGTATAGATAAATCACATGATATTGGATTTTGCGGCAACGTAGCAAACAGAAGATCGCAGATTAACTTTATGATTAACAATCATCATATGAAATTTGATGAGATGATAATTGGAAAAGACATGGTGGAAGCAATAAACTCATATAAAATACATTGGAATTTAAATGTTTCAAATGACATAAACTATAGAAACTTTGAAACAATGGGTTGTCAAACAGTTCTTCTAACATCGCCAAATAAGCATTATGAAAAGTTAGGATTTATTAATGGAGAAAATTACGTAGAATGGAATAGTCTGGATCAAATTCATGACATCATAAATGACTTACTAAGAAGTGATGAAAAGATGAATACTATAGCTAAATCTGGATATAGCCTAGTTAAAAGTAAACATACATATAAAAATAGAACAAAAATGATACTGGAGATTTTAAATAAATGAAACACTACAGATTTAGATTTGATGATATTTGCGCTAATGCAGATATGGAAAAAGCAAACTCAATGGCTAAAATACTTATTGAAAAATTTCCGGGTTGCGAAGTCTTATTCTGTATCTCCCCACTAGTTCATGATATGTCTAGTACTACTGGGGTTACAAGAGAAAGAATTTTCCCAAAGATATACAACGCTTATAGCGACTTTAGAAAATTTTACGAAGTAGACCTGTGTGGCATCCCAGAAATCATTCCTGCCGTTACAAAAGCTAGTCATGCGCTTATTCATGTAGACCATCGACTGCTATCTAGAGAAGCTCAAGAAATGAGCATATTAGTTAGCTGTAGTCTAGCTAAATCTAAAATTTTTGTTCCACCATTCAACAAGTGGAATAAGGACACAGATGATATATGTAACGAACACAGGATAGAGCTTGTAAAATTTGAAGATGGATGGCTATGCATGGAATACAACGACTTTAACCCTGAGCATAAACTTTGGTATATTCACAGTAGGGAATTTACCTTGGAGCAATTTATAGATTACTTTAATAAGGTGTGATTGAGATGAAATTTGGTGGATCGGGAATGACTAAGAACTGCTACGATTGGATCGTAGCGAACGTAGAGCATGGAACCCAAATTGTAGAATTTGGTGCTGGCAAAGTCAGTACTAAGGTCTTGTCAGAAAAATGGAAGGTATTTTCTGTAGAACAAGACTCTGCGTATGTTGGAATTTATGAAGGCGTGGACTATGTAGATGCACCCCTTAAAGACGGGTGGTACGATGCAGAGAAGGTTTTTGAAAATTTTCCAGATGAATTTAGCCTACTTATCATTGATGGACCACTTTATGGAGACCGCACTGTAATAACAAAATACTTTGATCGAATGAACCTAAAGGACGCATTTGTTATAGTAGATGATGTTTATAGAGATGAAATTAAATCCATATGTCAGGAGCTAGAGTCTTTGGGTAAAAGCATAATTCATGTGGGGGAAGACGAAAGTATTCCGGGGGTTAATCAGTTTGCAGTAATGCGATAGGAGTGTGATAATGAATAAAAGTTGGGTGTCTATTTTTGACCACTGCATTAAAAGTTATCAGGGCGATGTGATAGAGATTGGAGCGGGTATAGGTGAAACAACAGAATATTTAGCAAAAATAGCAAAACAATACTCAAAAAAGGTTTTGGTTATAGATCCATTTGAAGATTATTGGGATAAAATACCAGAAGGTTATGGTCGCCCATACCCTTACGACAAATTCAAAAAAAATGTTTTAGAAAGATACGACAATGTAATATTATTTAAAACACATTCTGGTGATGAAAACCTACCAAGCAAATTAAAAGATTATAGACCAATATCTTTTGCTTTCGTTGATGGTTTACAATATGAAGAGAATGTCATGCAAGACCTAAAACTAATGGATATTCTAAAAGTTACTTGTGTGGCTTTAGACGACTTTACTAGAAATACAGAGATGAGTCAAGTACCACAGGCAGTAGAAAAATTTATAAAGTTAGGAACATATCAAGTATTGGAGCAATTTCCTAGAACTAACGAAAGAACAATAGGTCTATTAAAAAGAAATGATAGTATCAATACATCAACCTAACTTTATGCCTTGGTATCCATTTTTTCAAAAAATGAAACAATGTGATATATTTGTTATACTTAAAGAATGTCAGTTTGAAAAAAACAACTTCCAAAATAGATTTAACATAGATAATTTTTGGCATACTATGAGTGTCAATAAAGGTCTACAGCCAATTAAAAATAAAAGATACGTATCTTGCGAGCGCGATTGGTCTAAGATAAAAAAAAGACTATATATGTATGATCTTTCTATTTTTGACGACTACATATCTGAGTCTCTACTAGACACAAACATTGAAATAATTAAAGAGATAACAAAGATTCTTAATATAAATTGTCAAATTGAACTAGACTTTGCTTCTAACCTTACTGGCACAGAAAGATTAGTAAATATTTGTAAACATTATGGAGCTAAAAAATATATCGCAGGAAGCGGAGGTAGAAATTACATGGATACAAATAAATTTTTAGATTGCGGAATAGAAGTTGAGTTTCAAAATAATAACGACATGATAAAAAAACCAATATTGGAGATTATTAATGTTTGAAAAAGTGATAGTTAGCTGCGATGATAAATTTGCTCCATTCAGAAATATCGTTAAACAGGCTTGGAAAAAATTTTTTCCAGAAGTCACCATAGATATTTGCTATGTAGGTGTTAATCCTATAGAAGAAGAAAATACATATAATTATAAACCTATTCAGGGTGTGCCTATTGGTAATTTAGGAAAAGTATTAAGGTTGTATCATGCGTCTCTTCAAGGTGATACAGTCTGTTCAATACATGATATCGACACGATACCATTACAGTCTGAATACCTTACAGACCTTCTCAGTCTTCGTAAAAAAGGATCTCTTTGTCTTGTTGGTTCTGAATGTTACTTAGGATCTGTAGACCAAGGTAAAGCCCCAATGGTCCCAACGACCGCCGAAGGATGTGTATTTAAAAACTTACTTAAAGCAGATGGAAGTTGGGAAGATTTTGTTAACAATAATCTAAACATACAAAGGTACGATGAAAAAGAAAATCTAATGTCTACGTATTTTTCTGACGAGTCTTTAATTAGATACTATCTAGATGACTTTGAGGGTTCTGTGATAAGGCTTAGAAGAGATGAAAAGAGACAACTAATCCCAGAAGTTCACTGGATTGACAGAACGTTTCGTAAGTTTGGATTTGACAAAAATCTTTTGTTTAATGGATTTTATACAGAATGTAATATGGAAAGACCGTATAATCCAGATCGCTTAAAAATTATAGAAGAATATTTGAAATTTTAAAAATTATACTTGAGAAAATGTATTTCCTAATCTATAATAGTAATAAGGAGGACAATATATGAGAATATTAATAACAGGCGGATCAGGATTTTTAGGTAACAATTTACGAGAACATCTACCTAAACATCTTGGAGAAGAGTACAGTTTAAGTTATATTGGTAGTAAAGTTTATGACTTACGAAACCAACACGCTTGTAGAAAAGCGCTAGAGTATTATAACCCAGACATTATCGTACATGCAGCAGGTTCGGTTGGTGGTATCGGCGCTAATCGTGATAACCCCGGAAAGTTCATGTATGAAAACTTAATCATGGGCGCTAACTTGATAGAAGCAGCTAGGGTACAAAATACCTCCAAGTTTATTCTTTTGGGTACAGTTTGTTCCTATCCAAAATTTACACCTGTTCCGTTTAACGAAGATGAGCTATGGAATGGGTATCCAGAAGAAACAAATGCTCCATATGGCATTGCCAAGAAAGCGTTGATGAAAATGTTGCAAACCTACGGTGAACAATATGGTATGCGTGGCGCTAACCTTATTCCTGTAAATATGTACGGACCTCACGACCACTTCAATCTAACAAGTAGTCATGTTATTCCAGCGCTCATTCTGAAAGTCTACAGCGCCCTTAAAAACGGCGACAAGCAGATTGAGCTATGGGGTACTGGCAATGCTTCTCGCGAGTTTCTGTACGCGCCAGACTGCGCAGAGGCAATTGCTCTAGCAATCAAAAACGATGTAACTCTAGAACCAATGAATATTGGTAATGGAGAAGAAGTATTGATTATGGATTTGGCCGCAGAGGTATGTCATATTATGGGATATGAAGGAGATTTATATTTTAATTCAGATTATCCAGACGGTCAACCTCGCCGCTGCCTAGATACAACAAAAGCAAAAGAAGTCCTTGGGTTTGAGGCGAAAACATATTGGAAGGACGGACTTAAACAAACAATAGAATGGTTTACAAACGATAATAATTGGGAGAACAATGTATGAACGTAGGATTATTTATAAATTCACCAAATAGTTCAGAAATGAATATAGAGCTATTTAACAACCTTAATAAACACGTAGAAGATAAGACATTTGAAGATGTTTCAGTATTTTATAACAATATAGCATTTAATCCAGTAACACCCAAGTTTGGAATGTTTAATTCAACAGATTTATGGTACTATACAGGTAAACTACTAGTTATTGGTTTTGATATTTTATCGTCCATCGACTCAATTGTAAATAAATTTGACGCATCTATTCTCTACGACGGAACTAAGAATATTATGAGAATTATTGATGCTATGAGTCGATATAATATTATTTGCATGAATAAAGAACACTACGACTATATCAAACGTGTCACTAACAAAGAACCCATCCTAGTTCAGAACTTAGATATGAAAGACTTAGCAGAGGTGATATAATGGGAAAATCTTTAGAAGAAAAAATCATCCGCATGTACAACGAAGAAAATAAAAGTACATATGAAATTGCAGAAGTGTTAGAGACATATCCTAATAAAATTAGAAGAACATTAAAGAAACATGGATATTCTTTAAAAAGTAAAAGTGACGCTCAAAAACTAGCTCTTGAAAGCGGTAGAGTTGAACATCCAACAAGAGGAAAGAATAGAACTTTAAAGGAAAGAATCAAGATTAGTTCTGGTCTCTCTTCGCATTGGGATTCTATTTCTGACGAGGAAAGAGAAAATAGATCTAAACAAGCAAAAGAAAGATGGGAAAAAATGGACGCTTCCCAGAAAGCTAAGATGTCTGATCTTGCAATGAGCGCAATTAGAAAAGCTGGTAAAGAAGGATCTAAGCTAGAAAAATTTCTATTGGGAAAACTAAATCAGAACGGATATACTGTAGAAGTTCATAACAAAAACTTAATTCCTACAGAAAAATTAGAAATTGACCTTTACATTCCTAAGCTCAAAACTATAATTGAAGTAGATGGCCCGTCTCATTTTCTGCCTATTTGGGGAGAAGATAAGTTGCAAAAACAAATAAAAGCAGATTTACATAAATCTGGCTTGATTTTGAGTCGTGGGTTCGCTATAATTAGAGTAAAGGCGATGACAACTCCGAGTCTTAAACAAAAGGAGGAATTATCCCACAACGTTGTTGGCCTATTAAAAGGTATTGAAAAGAAGTTTCCAGAAAAGACAGAAAGGTTCATAGAGGTTGATTTATAATGAGTAAAGATAATGATTTGTTTGAAGATGTTGAACTAGCGACTCCTTCTAATACCGATACCGGTATTGTAGATGTAATTCAAGATGATAGACCAAAGACCACCGATCCAAAATGGAACGACTATGTTTTAAGTCTATTTGACGATTCAGAAATGTATGATGGTCGTCCACTTTGTCACGGCTTGAGGCGTGTCGCAGAGTTGTTGTTTGGAGATATTGTTTGTAGTAGACCTACAAAAGTATTTCCGCCACAGGATGACAATGGTATTGGCAGAGCAACCGTTATCTGGGAGGTTGTGTTTGAGAACGGTCAATCGTTCAGTGACGTGGCAGACTGCTGGGAGGGCAACACAGACGATACATTTTGCGTGTTTAACACTGCTACGGCAGCAACACGAGCAGAAGGTCGTGCGCTAAGAAAAGCGCTTAGATTGCGCGTAGTTGCCGCAGAAGAGGTTACTAAAAAGAATACTGCTGAGATCGTTAAAAGTATCAGTCAAACCAATGCGATACAAAGTACACAAGGAGAATATCAATCAACAGGTAGAATGACAGAGAACCAAGAAAGGTTCATTGATGGTAAAAGTAAACAGTTGGACATTAATCCAGCAAAACTGTTTAAAGATGTATTCAGTCTTTCTGTATCAAGGAAGATTGATAAGAAACAAGCAAGCGATGCGATTGAGAAGCTCAATGAGTATCAGCAAAATAAAGATTTAATTCCTAGTTCAATTACTGGTTATCAAGAAGATTGGAGAAATGCATGAAAGTAAATTATCAAACACGTAATGGTCGTCTTAGCGTTGAGTTGTCAGGAGATGACCAAAAGAGTATCTTTGCAGAGATCGCAAAGTTCCAAGAAGTATTCGAGGAATCGGTTTGTGGTAAATGTGGTAGCGACAACGTAAGGTTTGTTGTACGAACAGTTGATGACAATGAATATTATGAGTTACGCTGCGCAGACTGTGGCGCAAGACTATCGTTTGGCGTAAATAAGAAAGGCGGAACACTGTTCCCGAAACGTAAGGATGGCGACGGAAGCTGGTTGCCTGACCGTGGATGGGTCAAGTGGAACCCAAAGACAGAGCAAAACGAGTAACGACGCTTTTGTGGTTTGGCGAAACGTAACGAGCCGTAGTTATCGTAAAAACCACAGTTCATTAAATCGGCAACCCTGCTTTTACAGCTTGGCAAAAACGTATCGTGCTGTAGATAGCGTAAAAGCTGTATAATGATAAATCAGCGGACTGGCTGCCCTAAGCAGCCTTAACTAAGGTTTAATGGCTTGCCTGTAAACGTAACGACTTTTGTAGTTAACGTAAAAGTCATTGTGAAGTAAATCAAAATTCTAAGGGGGTTCACGGTGGACCCCCAAGTTTTTGATAATCACTAGACATTAGGAGCAAACATGTCTAATTTTATTGTTGTAGATTCTACCGAAGTGCGTGGATCAAAGTTTATGATTCCTAAAGAGGCTTTCGATCTAGAAGAATTCTTAGAAGTTTATAGAAATGACCTAAGAATTACTACCAATTACGTATTTAATTTTCTTAAAGATATCATATCTAAATACGGGCCAGAAAACGTTAATATAAATCCGCAGCAAATCGTTATACAAAATGATGATGTTGAAGATAGTTATTATGTAGGGTTTGACGATAATAATTATGACTTCAAATTTGGAATCTACAATAGAAATGGAGAGCTTAAAAAAGACGGAACTCCTAAAAACGAATGGATAGATGCAAAGGATCTTAAAAAGTCAGACACGGTTACTTGTAAAAAAATAACTGACACATCTATCAAAGATATGTTAGAGTCTGTTCTGCCAAGTACAAGCAATGCTTGGAGATCTAATCTTGTTGCCTATTATATAAAAATGCTTAAATCTAGAATTAGAGGTGACAAGTTTAATAGACATAAGCTGTGCGATGCTATAGTGGCTATGAATAGGCCGCCGCAACTTAGAAGTGAAACTTTCCATACTAAAGATGGATTCAAAATTAATATTTCTACTAAAACAATCTCAGTGATAACAAGAGATGTTGACGAAAAAGGCAAGCCAGTTAGAGCTAGTTTTCCATATGAATTTACCACAAGTCATTTAAACTATGACGGTAAAGGTAGTATTGGTGGAAATTTTACTCTAACAGAAAAGAAAAACGCGAAAAATAATGTAATTATTATAGCGGAAGAAAAAGATTGTTCAAAATTTATTCCAGAAGATCCAACAAAGTGGTATGGCGTTGACTGCAATGTAAATGCAGATAATTGGCTAACGTTTTATGATTTAAATGCAAAGAAATCTTTTAAATGGAAACGAGGGGCATATGCCCAAAGATTAATTGATAAAGTAAAGCAATTGAATAAAGAGATTGGCAATAAAGATAGAGCAAATATCAAATCTAAACACAGAAGACCCAAAAGGATTCAGGTTGTAAAGATGATTCCAAGAAAAATGGACAAATATATTGCTAATGTTTTTCTACCACTTGTTAAAAAGTGTAAAGCAAATGGTAAAGGATTAGCTATTGACGGGGCTAGCTTTGGATCTAAAATGGGTAATTATTATCAGCAAAATATTCAAAGGATTGTACCTAAGCTTTGTAGACAAATGGGTGTTCCTTGCCTAGAAGTTCCGTCAAGAGGAACGTCTAAAACATGTTCTTCATGCGGAAAAACTGTTACACCTGCGCAGAATAAGAAATTTCATGAGACGGGCGTTTTTGACTGTCCTCATTGTGATAATGTTATGGATGAAGCGTCAAATGCAGCTAAAAATATTGCTCTTTACGCATCCCGTAACGATAACTAAGCTTTTACAACTTGGCAAAAAACGTATCGCGCTGTAGATAGCGTAAAAGTTGTACTCTTATAAATCAGCGGACTGGCCGCCCTAAGCGGCCTTAATTATCCTTCTACAGCTTGGGTGAACGTAACGAGCCGTAGTTATCGTAAAAGTTGTAATTACATAAATCGGCAGGGGGCATTGCGCCCCCTATTTTTTAGAATAAAAATCTATCCCACCAGCCTTGGGCGGCGCCTAGAAAATAAATTCCAACAAGTGTACCCGCAAGAGCGGCTAATTTACGAATAATTCTATTCCTTCTGATGAATCCGTGACATCTGCAACCGCAAGATGCTGGGTCGCAACCATTACACTGGCACTTCTTAAATAAAGGCATAGCTTCTCCTTAGAGATATTCTAGAGTGAAATAAAGTCCATAATCTATTTTACTTCCGATGGATTGAGGACTAGCGCTAACAGCTAGATACCAGTCATGTCGCCTTGCTCTATGAGTAGTACCTTCTTTGGTGAGGAAGTTATAATGACTACCATATTGGCTTACTTCACCGGCAAGCTCTTCAGAAGATGTATTAACACCACTGATTCCGGGGCTTGAAGTAAGGTTCATATCTGGTGGGGGATTTCCAGCAGCCGGATCGAAAGTAAACCAAGCGTGATTATTCAAAGCTGCGTCCACGGGAGACTCTGGATCAGTATTGCTAGCCCTATGAGCCAATGCAATATTTTGAGTAGTTGTGTTTCCAGCGGTCGGGTGAGGGTGTCTCACTTCATAAACCTTGGTTTCTACGCCCACAGCGTGTACATCAATATTATTTCTATTAAAAATTCTCAATTTGCAATTCTGAGTGGCAACTTCTTCAGTATGCTCAAATCTAATATTCAGAGGCGCCCAATAATTAGGAACTTCGTCCAAATCATATGAAGTTGAGCCATTGTTGTGAGTCATAGTGGTTGCTGAACCGTATTTCGTATTTGACAGCTTGTAACCATCTGCGCTCGTTCCGTCTCCATTCGTCACCCAAGTACTATTTTGCCACTGGTCAACGGGAACAGACAAGCCAAAGCTATCACCAAAAAAGCCTAGCCCAGAACCGTCATTGTGTCTTATTAGGTCTGCTTCGCCTACTCCGGCAGCATTAAAACCGTTAGCATGAAAAGTAATTGTTGCCATTTTTAAGTTCTCCTTTAAGAGTTTTTCATATTATTATACACGAAAAGTTTGTTTTTTTATATATTATCTACCACCGAATCCTCCACCAAGGGCAGAGTCGAACATTTCAAAACCATTCATAAATCCTTGGAAGAATATCGAATCTTCAAATTCATTAATTTGATTTTGAGCATCAGCAAATATCTGTGAGGAAATACCATCTGCCCCTTGGTCTACAGCCGCTGCTCCTCCGCCTCCTAGATTCGTATTAATCTGCAATTCTACCATTTGCTCTGTTGCGTTGGGAACATTTGTTGCACCAATAGCGACATGAGAAATATCATTCTGATAACGGAAGAATAGATCATAACTGTTTGTTGGATCAGGCTCTACAATATTAAAAGTAAAATCTTCGTCTCCGTTTAAATTTGCTGATAATTGAGGAGTAGAAAGTTTAATTATTTTCATATCTAGAGCTTCTTTTGGTTTAGCATCTGTCAAAACTGTATCATCCCCTATCGTACCCTTAATTACATAAGCCGTAAAACCGGTACCCTTTGCCTCATTTTCTGGGTCGTCTACGTGCGGCTGCAACGTCAAGGCGCTAAAAGTGGGTGCGTTTTCTTGGCCTTCAGGCCAAACTATCGTTTCTGGAACTAGGTTTGGACCAGTGTCGTCATAAGCGTTCAAAAAGTCAAATCTACTATATCCAAACCCATGATCCCTTGACGACTTCATTATCAAGTCTGTAACCTGACCAGAAGAGCCTACTTCGGCTATTTCTAAAACCGTTCCACCTCCAGTGCCTCCTTGTACCGTAAGCTGCTCACCGACCGCATACCCAAGACCAAGGTCTGTAACAACAATATCTGGACCACCAACAGATCCAATTTCTATGGTTTCCCCTCGCTGCATGTAGTGAATATTAATATTATTGTTATGACCAATTTGTATACTACTAAAAGCATAGGTAAAAGGTAGTAATTGACCTCTTCTTATAGAGTTAATATTCCAATGTTCTCGCTGCCTCAAAAGTAAACCATATTTATCAGAATCTCCGTAAACATCCCTTCCATTTAAAATTCTTCCAGATGTCTGATCTCTAGTCGTCGGAATTCTAAAATCTACCCCAAATTCTTTCCTATGCACAAAGAACCATCCTGATTCGGAATACTCAAATGGTATTTGTAATAAATCTGAAATGACAGACGCATCTGTGTCTGCATATTCTTTGCCATCTAAAACAAGGCCGCTAGCCATTGTATAAATATCATCTACTATTAATTCTCTACCACCATGAAATCTAGTTTTGTATCCGACGCCTTCATTAAAATGATGCACCACAAGAAATCTAGGGTCGAACAATGTCTGCTCTCTAGGCCACTTTTGATAACATCTCATGTATAAAGAAGTTGTATGAGGCTCTTTATAAGATTGAGATTTAGATAAATCCATAGATCTAATCAATTCTTGCTGAGTAAGCTCATTCCAATAAGGAAGATGTCTGTTTGTAACATTAAATTCAATTGAGTTTTTGGCCCTAAAACTTGCAACAGCACCAATAATTCCGATACCGCCAGCAGCTTGCGGCTCACCGGCAATATCAGGATGATACCAGCTTGAATTATCTCCAGCGCCCCAGCTCCACCATAAGTATGGATAGCCTTCAGCAGTACCGTTTTTTATCTCGTCTAAAAACTGTTTTGGGATGTCTTTGGCGTATTTAAGTCCATATTCACCAATCAAAGTCTCTTTGTTTAAACTTGCAGCATAGAGATGACCTTGGTCGGGAGAAGCGTTTCTAAATGTAGCCCAAGCTGATACAGGGGTATAGAACCCTTTTATAGTTTCAAATAATCTTTTTTGCTCAGAGTTTGGGTAAAGCGCACTACGAGTTTTATCTACATCTTCATAAACTCGATCATACACAAGAAGTCCTTGAGGATTTTTTGCTTGATATGCGTCTGGAGTAGCACTACTCAGGTGAGAATAAAGCTCTCTAGACAAAGGTCTAAATTGTAAAACATTCCATCTGTTTGGCTCTAAATCCCAAGCTGAATCCACCACGCCGCTAGTGACGTATTGATCAGCAGCGTGTGCAGGTTTTTCATAAGCCCAAGAAAATCTTCTTTGATGTCTAAAAAATCCTGTTGCAAAAATTTGCTCCAGCTTAGTGTCTAGCGTTTCTTGAGAGCCGGTCATCCATTTTGGATCAAACACAGATATGGAAGATATAGGCGACCCCCATTTCCCACTTGGAGAAGCGTTTGTAGCTATATCAGCAGGAAGATGATTCAAAAGTGAACTTTGTATTGAGCCATCTGAAGATTCATTTTGCTTGAACATACCTAAATTTTGATGACCGTCTATTCCTTGACCAAGAAACCCTGATACATCATTAATATTATCTAAAATCGTTCCATATCCAGCCGGTGTCATAAATGGAAGCTGATCAGAAGTTGAGGTTTGTTTATCCTCAAAATCGTAAGCAACTGAAATAAACGATTCTTGGTATGACATATCCGTACCGCCCAGTGACTTAGCTTTGATAACCTTGTCAATCAAATCTTGTGTTTTGTATCCATCTGGAAATACGCAACCGAAGAAACAATAGGTATTTCTGACTTCATTTTCGTAGTTTTTATCTTCAACGTCAAATGAATATACAGTGTTTGATAGGGCGTTTCCATTATAACCTTCAGAATATCCACGATAAAATGTACTAGATTCACCGTCTATAAACTTATTAGGCAAGTAAGTTGTTCTAAGGCCACCCATATTACCTGCCATAAAATCCCAAGACGTAACTTGATAGTATTCATTGTGTACTTGGGACTTTTCTATAAATGAAGAATCGTATCTATTTTTATTGTCTGGGTGTATCCTCGCTCTATCGTAATACTCTGCATAAAAACCCTTTTCTATATCGTCAATGTCTATATCTTCATCAGCCTTGTTTTTAAACAAGAACTGAATATTTGTCATAAGATAAGTGAAATTCCACTGAGGGTCTATTGGTGTTAAGATCTCTTCTACCGGTTGACCCGCCCCAGCTAAAACAAACCAAACACCTTCTATTCTATTAAGAATAACGTATTGACCTCTTGCATAGCCAACATTGCTTAAATTAGCAACTTTTACTTGAGATTTAGCGTAGTTGTTTGGCTCTCTATGATGCTCGTAAAGATCGTAATTTGGCGCCCATTGAAGCGGGTTCCCATGTTGCATGTGCAAGGGAATGGCAGAACCTCTAATTATTTCCTGTCCATATTCAGGGTCTAATATCTCCTCTACACTTCTCTCTTCAAGAAAAGAAATATCGAGGGCTTCAGCAGCGGGAAGATCTGTAGATAGGACAGCAACCATTTGCGGGCTGCCGGATTCCCATTTGCCAAGAAATTCTGTATATTGTAAATCTACCTCACCGGCAACTTCATTGTGCGGATCTTGCGGATTAGTTATGTTATAATAAGATCCAGAATTTTGTGTTACAAATTGACCTGTATCGTAGAAAGACCTCTGTCCAACATAATTGAGGTTTTTTAGGGTTATCCTTCTCTCAGACTGCTTTTGGTCAGCAGCAGAAAAGAAATACATATCAAATTCAACCCATTCCTTTTTCTCGCCGCTTGTGGTCAGTGTGTTCACACCGCTTGTAGCATCTATGGATAAATTAGTAAAACCAATTTCTCCGCTCCAGCTAATATGCCCATCTTTACTAGACATAATGTCGCTGAAAAATTCATTTCTAATTTTATCAATTTTTCTGAGCGTGCCGGTGTCAGATATCCTATCGTTTAAATCATTACTCATAGCGACTAGCCGTCCCGTAAAACTATCGCCGTATAATTCAACTCCTCTAAATTCGTCAATGCCTATATCGGTGTGTTTATAAGTCGATATACCTTTATCAACCTCTTGGTAGAGATCTTTAAATTCCCAGTTAGCAAATTTTTTAAACGTCTCATAATATCCAGTTTTAGCTTTGTTTCTCCAAGGGTACACATTTAGTACTCCACCCTCGTTGGTGCGCATAATTTTATTAAATGATTTTCCGGCTAAATATTCCTTGTTTAAAATTTCTCCGTCACCCCCAGACGGTTGCGGGCCATGCATAATCACAATATTCTCAGTTTGATTACACCATTCAAGAAGCCCACTTGCCGTAAAATTAGATAGTCCAAGTTTTTCCATAGTTTTATTCTTCGTAACTATGGTATGATATTCTACATTCTTATCATTTACAGAATGTCCTTGAAATAAAGTAGCTGTATTGTAAGCCATAATTTCCTCCTAAAACCTCGTTCTTTTTTGTATAGCTGATTTTGGGTTATAATCAACACTTGGCATAAACGGATTGTAGACCGAATTATCAAACCCTATAAATATATTATTCAAACTGTCACCAGCCGTCCTCTGTCTTTTTAAATTCAAATCATTAAAGCTATCAACATTATCTTCCGCTTGCTCCAAGTAGCCTTCGTGCTGAAGAGCTACAGCGGAGTAAAATTCTCTTTTCTCTTTAAGCTCTATAGATTGAGACTCGACTCCAGATTCTAAGACCTCAAAATCCTGCTCATCGGCACTAAAGACTAAATTAGTATACACAGTATTTTTAGATTCAAGGCTATTTGCCTTTTGTGACATAAAATTGTCAAAATTTTCTTGGAGTTTTTGCGCAGCGTCTCCAGCGCTAAAGTTTTCGGTATAGTTTCTAGACTTTGAAATACCTTTTCTCATTAAAGCATTTCTTTCATCGACTTGCTTTTGTCTATCTCTGGTTAATTTACCAAACGCTTCTTCTTGACTTTTTCTTAGTTTTCCAAAGCTATTAGCATAAAGATCCATAGATATAGTTGTCTTTATAGACTCTGAAATTGACACAGCTATAGATGTGACAAGTGGACCTGAATCTAATAGAGCTTTACCTATATTTAAACCAAATGGCGCATCTGGGATAGTAAAGCTACCTCCTTCCGCGAATAACAATAAACCATTAGAAGCGTTAGCCTTAAATAAGGCCGCCGTACTCATATCTTCATATCCACCGTAATTCCAAGGAGCCAAAGCCTCGTCCTTAATAAATTCTACCTTACCGCCAATGTTTGGGAATCCACCAGTAAGTGGACTTTCGCTATCGCCACTAATTGATCCAGCGGATATCCAAGGTCCGTATGTTCTTTCCATAGACATCATGGGTAAAACAACCATGTCTGGATAAACAGGAGATGGCGCCTGACTAGCCATTTTCATTTCTGGATTAGCTAGACCAAATGCATTTTGAGGTTTTTCTCCAATTCTTAGTTTAATCTTGTTAACTTCGCTTATGAATGTAGCGGGAGGTGGAGTCATTAATGAAGGTACATACTTAATGGTATCTTTATGTAAAAAGCTAGCAGTAAAAATAGGAGAATTTTGACCCTTTGCATTTTCAAGATAAAAAGCATCTACATTTGTAGATATGGCACCCGGAAGAGTAATCAAAGCATAAACATGGTCAGAACCTAAATGCTTATCTTCTGTTAAAATATTTCTAGGAGGATCTCCAAGAGTATATCCAAGATTAGGCAATGAATTTCCAAATTTGTCAAAAAATGGAACTCTTTGAAAGTCAAAGAAAGCGCCATACCTTTTTCTCGCAAGCTTATTGCCTTTGTATCCACCCTGCTTATCTCTCCAATCCTGAGTATTATCTTCGTCTTCCTTAGACAAATCAGGATTATAAGCAGAATTACTATCATAAAAATCTCTACATCCGGGATGAAATACATTTAATATAGGAGATTTAATCTCGACCCTCATTTCTTCTTCTTGCTTCATATCAAAGCCATTAAAATTTTCAGGCCAAATATAATCTTCTCCAAATATCTTAATCCCCTTTTTTTCAAGCCCCTCCTCTATAACAATTTTAGGAGGCATATATAGCCTTTCTTCAACATCGCATCTGATAAATGCTACAGCTGATCGCTTGTCCCTCTGAATCCGAGCGGCTTGATCAGGAGGATATAGGTTTAAAAGATCGTATTCCCCAAGATTATCGGTCTCGTTTATAAAATCTGGGACTCTTCCTTTGGCGGTTTGAATTTCTTGAATAATATCTTCAGATGAAATTTTTTCAAAATTATAAAATTGACTATTATCAACTCTCACAAATGGAGATATTCTACCGCCCGTTACAAACTTTGATGGCTCTTTGGGACACAGCGCTAAATCCGTATACGAATTTTTAGAAGTATGTAAACTCCAATCAAAGAAACCGCCTTGAGGTTCTGGCTTGTAATTATATTCCCAAAAGCCGTCAAACAGGTTATAACTACATCTCAATGCGCCATCTCTATACCTAAATTTCATTCTTTCTTTTGGCGTAATCTCGTCAAGATAATGATGATATATTTCATTGTCCATTTCGTGAATATCTAAAGGTTCTTGACCGTAATCACTCAGGTATTTAAACCAGCTAGCACCACTTGCTACTGGAGAAAATCCAAACGGGCCGGAGTCTACATAAGAACCGTTACCAGCAACCAATCCTGTTGGGCTAATAAACATTTTGTAATTTAGATTTGATTTCTTTGGTATTTTTACCAAAAACTTTTTACCTAGATTGTCTGCTGCTTTTTTAAGAAAATTGTAAACCTTTTGAGCATTTTTCATGGCGGCTAGAGATTTTACTTTAGATTCAGTGAATGATGTAATATTCCTACTACGCCAATCATCAATAGCATTTATTTCAGCTCTTTTTGGGTCAGATCTACTATTTTTAAGATCTTGTATAACCGCAGATACGTTCATGACTTCTTTTTTGATTGCCTCTCTTATGGTTCTAGGTTTATCTTTATAACCAGATTCAGAACTAAGTATCCCTCCAAAATTTTCACCATTTCCAGAGAGGCCGTACTTTCTTCTTATATCCGAGAGTAATTTTCTTTTGAGCTTATCATAGTCTCCACCAAAGTTTTCTTCTAAGTCTTTCCTGTAAACCGCTAATGGGTCTTTATCTACTTCCGCTTGTAACTTGTTTCTTCTGGTGGCTAAACTTTGGAAAGTTTTACCAATATCTACATATCCGCCACCCTCAACACCAAGCGCTTGTAATCTTTTGTAATATAAAGGGTATCCATACGGAGGGGAGCATGGAGATGCTGGCAAACCCTCGTCGTTCATGTAAGGTTTATCAGAATTGAAAACACATCTTGGCACAATAACGGAAACTCTAGGATTGTTTCCAACCTGCTTATTGAAAGTAAGTTCATCGGAAGAATCTCTAAGAATATTTACTAGAGGTGCATACATTGCCTGTCCACCCTCTGGACTTTCTTCGATTTCTATGTATCTCTCACTATAGAATTTTAAAAACTGCCTCCAAGCATCATACGATATTGATACTGCCCTTAGCTCCGCTTCTGTCGTCACATAGTAATTCCCTACACCAACAGCGTCTAGACCCGTAGTATCTAGCATAATCTGTTGATAGGCACCAAAGCCCACCGGGATTGTAACGGCATTTTTACCAAGAAATCCATAAAATGGTAGTATTTGTTGCTTTAAAGACGTTTCAAGGCTCCACTGTTCAGACATAGCTTGAAGGTACTTGTTGTCAAGATTAGCCTTATATTTTATAAATTCATTTTTTGCTCTATCTTTATTCGCTGAGAAAGCAACCATATCAACTTTTTGGGCGCCAGCTATGAATCTATCAGTAGTTTCATTAGATAGATTAAACCCAACATTTTGATTTTCTAAAACAATACCCCTTTTTTCTAGGGAGTCGATATAGTCTTTAACAGCTCCATATTTTGGTTGCTTTGTTTTGTCAACAGCATCAACTCTGATAATACCAGTTATAATTTCGGAATATTTCTCCTGCTCCATTTTCTTCTGATTGTAATTATATAAAAATAAAGTTGCCGGAGAGTCTATAATAGGCAGTAATGAAATGTAATAATCATGACTAATAGCGTCTGTTATTTCTTTTATAAAAGAAAGCAAATCCATCTGATTATATTCTAAAAAATAACCTATTGGAATTTTATCTACTGGTAGACCACTAAGATCAACAACATATTTATATCCTCTGAAATCTATAGGGCCGCCGAAACCAGCGTTTTCGTATTCATCTGGCATGAGACCATTATAAGAGAATAAAGCTTCTAGTGCTTGATAAACTCTATAAAATGGAATACCCTGTTCACATCTTCTAGAAAAACCCTGCCCAGTAATAGGAAACCATTCTGGAGTCATAAAATAAGGAGGCGTATCTGGTATATTTATATCGCTCGGTTTTAGAAAAGTAGGGGGTGAGAAATTGTACATATCTATACCGGAAGCAAAAATATGATCGTTCTCTTTATTAAATAAAGAAGAAAGAAAGTTTCCGGTTGCTGGAACTCTATTTGGGTTAGTGTCTCCAGCAAATATAAAACCTTCCTCTTTTACCTTGTTGTACTTAATTCCACCAAGAACACCAAACAATGGATTCTTCTGATCGCTTTCAGGTGGTAGAAACGGCCTATCGTCTCTGTATAATTCTGTTGTAGTTAGATATCTAGTATTATTTTCAATAAGGCGCTTTTTTAATGTTTCAGATGGATCATACTCAAGAAATCCATATACATTAATCATATTCTTATTGTTAAAAGTGGTCTCTTGATAATCGTTAAGAATAAGTGTAACGTTGCTTAGAATTTCTCTTGGGTCCGATACTGAAACGCGAAATGTGTTAGAAGTTCCTCTAGAATGATTTATACTATTAAGAATACCTCCAAATACAAAGTGGTCCCATCCTCTCTCTACGTCTGCAAAAAGATTTATATGTCTAGCACCTCTATATTGACCATCCGAATAATTATCTTCAGAAAAACTATTGTTATTTATAACTGTATATTGATCTTCTTTCTCATATACATCTTGATCATTAAGGTTAGGGCCGATTACTTCTCCGAAACTGTTCACATCTCCTGAGTAAATGGGGATATATTGATATTTTTCTAATTTTTCTATTTTTTCGTATATCGGGAATTTACTACCTTTTTCTTTCGGTAGCGAGAAAACATCGTATAACTCATAATAAGTCTTTCGCCAAGCCTGTTGGATGTCGGCATAGTTTTTTCCAAACTTAAAGAATACTGGCGCACCGACTATTGGTGGATTAAACTGATCGCCCTGTCCGCTATGGTAAACATCATCACCAGAACCTAGAAATGTACCATCAGCTAAGTTATATTCATCATTAACAAGTTGTACATCGAGGGTCGTGGTGGTGTCACCAAAACCAGCACTAATGTTAAAACTAGATATACTAGCGCCGAGAAATGTTTGCTGTTGAAAACCTTCGTTACCCTTGGTCCATCCCGCAGCGGATATTTTACCTTGGAATCCAGCGGTCAAAACTGGATCAATGTGACCATCGTAAGTCGTTCCAGAAGGCCAAGAAGAACCTAATACACCCGTCGTACTAACTGTGGAGTAGTGATCTTTTTTTAAATCTGCCATTCCTTTTTCCTATTGTTTCTTGTGGTAAGGACTCTGAGGTATAAAATTAAATCCGAATGTGTTTATTACTGGGTTTGTGGCCTGATTCCCATAGTCAGAGAGATAATTAATATAAATACCTTTAAGTGATTTTCTGGGTCTGTTATCAATATAATCATTTTCATTTGGCATATAATATATCATTGGATTAAATTGTCCAACGTCATCATTTTCTAAAACTCCGGGGCCATAAAACTGACCAGATATTGACCAGTCATGTCTTTCTTTTCCTGCTCCTTCGTCTTTTCTTCTAGACCAAACATGGGGCGCATTAGAAAATTCACCACTTTCCTTTTGGTAATGAAATATTCCAGACTCTCTAACTTCGTGAAACGAATAGTCATCCGCATAGCTTGTTTGCAGTGTTCCAGAGCTTTCATATGGAAATTTCTCACCATCAACCAAGTAATCCTTAATTAGACAAGTGCCATGAGGATTATATTCAGGGAATATATGATTTATACCAGATCCATCATGATAGCTATGATCTTGATAAAAGTCGAAAAAGTTAGAGTCTCCAGATGGCAAAAACTGACCGCTGGTAATAACCTTATCTCCTGACCCCAAGTAGTAATACTGTACTTTGTCTTCGTCTAAGCCGCTATTCCTTGTATATTGCTTCATGTGTCTAACTCATACGTCCAAGAAATATTAAAGCTGTATTGACCATTTTTTGGGTTCCAAGTTTCCGATGGTGGCGAGCAGAAATATTTTCTAATCCCCGGCTCGTTTGATGGACTAAGCTCTGTTAATAATTCATGGAGCTGTCCAGCCATTGGTTGAACTATACTTGGTTTTTTTAATAGAAGCGGATTTCTTTTCTTTCCATATGGAACCTTGGTATAATCCAATGTAAGGTTAATAGATACATCTCTTTTGTACTCCGTCCTATTTCCCATATATTGTAAAACTGGGCCGGTTTGCCTACCGATAACTGGAATAGTTGCAAATACGTCTCCGGGATAAGTATCGTTGACTGTAATCTGCTCATTTAGTACGCCGGAAATAATATTAGTTGGTCTATTATCAAATTGCAAACTGTAATTCAAATCTCCAGTCTGCTGATTTGAGCCAATAGTTATAGATTTAGGCTGAGAATTTAATTGAACGGCAACGGCGTTGTTTACTCGTTTAAATACATCGCAACTTAGTCCAAAATTACCACTATTTGTTATTTCATTATATTTTTCAAGCGCACTATGATATGCAGTAAATTGTGACAAAGGATTGTTTGCTTGATACGGATTTTGAGTTGTTTGCTCCAAGCCATATCCACTTGGTGTTATTTGAGACAAACCCTTAATCTGACCATCTAAATTTACATTTATAAACGGGGCGTCAATAGATGATGTAATATTTAAATTAAATGTTTCTAACGCACGGCCACTTGCAACAATCCAAGTTTCTGTGCAGCTATAAGTTCCATCATGTTCGCTATACTGTTCAGTTCTGACATGATTATAGCCTTGATATTGTTCAATTAGATTTAAACATCCACTACCAATAGAATTAGGAATATTTCCATAATTCCCGCTAAGTCCGGTAAATGGATCGTCCACTTGTTTAGCTTGAACATATTTCTTTGCTTGCTCCCAAGCCTTCTGTTCTCCATCTGGCCCGTAATGTGTTTTACCAGTTGCGGACAAGTTATGAGTAACTCTGTATGTTCTAGGTAAAAAATAATAAGGTTCATACGCGCTGACTTTTTCAGATTGCTGCTCGTCTACTTCTATAGACCAGCTTTCTGAACACTGCTGTAGGAATAAAGCATTGTATTGATTAATTAATTCAGTTTCTGTCTTTCTCTGATTTTGATCCTCGTACACCGGCAATTCAAGATCATACGCATCCGCAAATCTACTAGTTCCACTTACTTCTATTCCCTCTGTAGACTTAATGTTCAAAAAAGTAGCGTGTAAACCCTCATGATCGACCTTGTTATATTGATCAAGTATAGTGTCAGCTTCTAAGGTTATAGTATATTTACACCTTCCAATGTAATATGTATCATCTTCAAAATCTATAGAAGTGACTCTTGGGTAACAAACTATACTAGCCGCATCGTCTGCCCAGTCTGAAATTTCTAATCTCTGCCCATCCCTGTAAAACAAGGCGCGCAAAGCTTTTTGTTTGAATTGAATAGCTTGATACTCAGCCTCTGAGTTGACAAATTGTATAGGCGGTCTACCTTCGTATGGCGCATCTTTGTGATGACTAACAGT
>Ga0070746_10000202_pt1 | contig 33940 bp, 36 predicted proteins | sample VirMetDEL_Mar_21_FD_77016 | JGI IMG/M metagenome (GOLD analysis project Ga0070746, IMG submission 77016) | Aqueous microbial communities from the Delaware River and Bay under freshwater to marine salinity gradient to study organic matter... | ecosystem: Environmental > Aquatic > Marine >...
CCCCCGACTACTCTAAGTCATGGTAGTTTTGTTAAACCCATGCTTGCACAAGATTTGCCTATGAATAAGTGGCCGGCAAATAAAATTGTTGATTTCAAATACGATGGAAACCGTTATCAAATTCACAAAGAAGGTGAATCTGTTATTATTTTCAATCGGAAAGGCAAAATTGTTTCAAAGCAATTCCCAGATGTTGCAGAAATTGTTCGCAATTATGAAGTGGATAATGTGATTTTTGATGGAGAGATTTACCCCATCAATGAAGACGGTTCTCCTGCCGAACACAAACGGATGGGAACCCGTGTTCATTCAAAGAATGTTGAAGAAGCCATGGAAAGGGTTAAGGTGAAATGGGTCATTTTTGATTGTTTAAAGTGGGCTGGCGAGACGATTATGGGCTTGCGCTATGACCAACGCCTTGAACGATTTAAGGACAACCCTGACCAAGCACAACGAATGCCCGAAGATGGAGATGTGATGGCTTTCTACAATGTCGCAATTAGCGAAGGATTTGAAGGAATTATTGTTAAAGACGCTTCTCTTCCATATGAAGCAGGTAAGCGCTCAAAGGGTTGGGCAAAATACAAGCCACCTTTGATTGAACTTGATGTGGTGGTTCTTTCAGCCCAATACGGTGAAGGAAAGAAATCAAATGTCTTTGCCACATTTGAAATGGCTGTGGCCACGGATGATGGTTTTCAAAGCATCGGATATGTCGGAACAGGATTCAGCGATATGGATTTAATTTCATTGACCAACACCCTACGAAGAAATATTGTTTCCTATGAAGGTAATTCCTACAATGTAAATCCTGTTGTTGTTCTTGAAGTAAGAGCAGACTTGATTTCAAGAGATACGGCAAACAACATCGGTCTGCGCTTCCCACGATGTAAGCGTATTCGTGATGATAAATTTGTTTCGGACATTAATACGCTCAAAGACTTGGAGGCTATGGAATGATTGAAGTTGGTGGATTGACCATTATCGTAAATAACGGGAAAAGAAATACCTATCGTTGCATCAAAATTGAACAGGAGATTGCTCACCTTAAGAATGTTTTACATGACCAAGGGCGACCAACAAAAATCCCTGTAAGGGAATGCCCGTACATGGCAGATGGTAAATTAATTACTCCCGAAAAACCAGTAGTCATTAGGCCTCGCACACGAAGCAAATTAAACCTCACAAGCATAATGAAAGAAAATACAGACTTGCAGATTTCAAGAACTGCAAAGAACTTTCTCTATGAATGGGCAGAAACCGCTATCGCAAATGTGATAACAAATGCCGAACAAAACGCATTGGAGCGAGGCGATGCCCGAATCACTGCCGCCCATATTCACTGGCTTGAAACAAATGAAAGAGTTGCTGGTTATTGGAAAGCCAACGAAAAATACATCAAGGATTGATTAGATGTTTATATATCCAGAACTAAATGAACTACTTGCTAAGTTTGAAAAGGTGAGAACTTTCACCTTTTTTATATTTGGTAATCCAAGCCAAGAAGAGATTGAAATAGTTAATCGTGGACTCTTTTTTAGAATTGTTCATGCCACTGAAATAAGAAAGGAACGAGTTGTTGTTATTGTTGAAAACATAGAAGAAGAACAGGCTAATCTCCTTAACTGTTATCAAGGGACAAGAATAATTTTTGGCGTTGCTGAAAATGAACTTGATGAAGAAATAATAAAAGACACTATTTTGGACGGTTTTCAGTATCTAAGATACAAAGCAGACTATTTGGGAATGAAGGAGACTGAGAGTAATGTTTAGTCGGGCGATGCTTACAGGAATTTTACTTTCCAAGGCGCAGTTTCATTGCCGTGTTCAATCGGATGAAAGAATGAGAATCGGGTATGCTATTAAATTAGCAATAGACATCAGGATGCCATCATATGATTTTTTATGCGGAGTTGCCAGAGCCATGACTACTTATGGTGTTGAAAGTAAAGTAAGAAGAAACGAATCGGTAAGAAGAAAAAGTCCGATTCTCTCAGTTAGGGGAATTAAAAACATACAGAGCGTTCTAAATATCATTGTTAGCGAAACCCCCTATACTTGGAATAATTTAAATCACAATGATACGCTCAATCCCTTCGTGCAAATTGCTTCAATTGTTGATACCAAACAACACCGGACGCTAAAGGGACTAGAACAAATACTGAAATTAAAAGGTGTATTACATGGGACTGACGAATCTCAATAAAAAAAGAGCAATACTTCTCACAGGAAAGGTAGGCACAGGTAAATCACAAAAGGCAAAAACCTTTGTGGAAAACCCAGTTGTTTTCTATGCTAATTCAATTGATTATGATATTGGCTCTATTCCCGTAGAGAATGGAATTATCATTGAAGATGTTCACTACAAACCAGAGAAAGATGCTATCCTAACCATTCTTAGAAATTATAGAGGTCAAGTAGTTTTGACTTCTGTTAATGAAAAGAGCGTTCCAAAGGAAATTAAAACAATGTGCCAAGTAAAAAGGGCCGGTTCAAAAAACCATTTAAGAGAGAGCATAGAAACTCTTGCTCCAAGGAGCGAGGCCCCCTTTTCATATGAAAGAGATACCTATTCCTTGGTGATGGAATATCTTAAAACAAAGGATAGGGATATGATTTGTGAGTTAATGCTATTCAACAAACCATCCGACACCCAAATTCTAACTTGGCTCTCGGAAAATATGCATCCAAATCGCTTAGTATTCGTTGATGGTATCGTGAGAAGAAGATGGAGCCAGCGATACTTCTATGAAATGCTTTCCTATGCTCATGTGGGAAACATGATTGGTCGCATTCAAATGCCAAGAAGAGGCACCTATTCAAAAATCCCAAGTCTTTCAAGAAGGCTCGGTGTAAGAAACCCGAAACTTCTTTCTCAGTTATTTGAGGATGAAGACTTCAAGACTTGGGCAAAAACAAAGTTGAACAATGCAGAATGTCGTCTGCTTAAACTTGGTGAAAAGAAACGGCGAAAGAAGACTGACCCTATCAAGGTTCAGCAAACCTCATTGGGGGATTTTATATGAAATTGAAATTACAAAAGAAAATACCAGAGAAAATTACGGAAGTCCTCAAAGGACAAACTTTACCCACTCATATCATTTTTGATAGATTATTAGGGCTGTTAGCCTATACCCGCAAAGGGAAAACAAAGCGTTGGAGAAATGTTCCAACGAAACAACAAGTCTCTTCTATCCTTAGTTCGGGACTTTACCCTCAATTTGTAAGGGTCAGCAAGAAAGGAAAGTCTCCTGCATATTGGACATATGTTATGGAGGAAGAGTAGTGCGCCCAGTTTGGAAAATAAAAGAATGCCCAAACTGTGGAAACACAAGAATTACTTTGGCTAGAAATGCTTTTTGCCTTCTATGCCGAAGACCCGCATTTAAATGTAAAATGCACATGAAAGATTATATATGGTGATTAAAATGCTATGGACAGAAAAATACAGACCAAATAAAATTAACGATATTAAAGGACAAGAACACTTTGTAATGGATGCTCGTTCTTGGATTGAGACAGAAGATATGCCTAATCTTCTATTATACGGAAATCCTGGAAATGGCAAAACATCTGCCGCAATTGTTGTTGCTAAAGAGTTTTTGAAAGATAACTTCAAAGATAACTTCTTTGAAGTAAATGCTTCTGATGATAGAAGGCTTGAGACTGTTAGGACAACTATTCGTCAAGTAGCCCAAAGCGGAACTATTGGAGAGGTTCCTTTCCGAATGATGCTTCTTGACGAAATGGATGGAATGACTACTGATGCTCAAAATGCCTTAAAGAGAATTATGGAGCGTTATGCAAGTAATATTCGCTTTGTTATTACCTGCAATGATAGAAACAAAATCATTTTTGCTCTACAAAGTAGATGTGCGAACTATCATTTCAAAGCGATTTCAAATGACCATATGTTAGATATGGTAAAAGATATTCTTCTTAAAGAAGAAATAAGTCGTTTTAACGATGAAGAGTTAGGGTCTTTTATATACTCTATGAACGGTGATATGCGGAGGGCGATTACCGAGATACAGGCTGCTAAAGCCAGCAATTCAACCCTCAAAAAACAAATTGATGTTTCATTGGAAGAATACCATAAAATACTCATTAAACTTACGAATAAGAATTCAAATGTATTAGGTGAATTACATGATTTGTTATACAAAGGCCGAACAACAAAAGAAATTTGTGTCGGCTTACACGATTCAGTCATCAACTCAAAGGGGCTTGATAGCACCTTGAAATTTAAATTTCTCCGAACAATCGGAGAATGTGAATACCGTTCCAATAGTATGACCCCAAAAGTGCTTTTATCATGGATGGTGGGACAACTGTTGTAAAAAACAAAAAAACAAAAAATGGAAGTGAAAAAACATGGAAGAAAAAACTGTGAAAGAAATAGAAGCAGGTGCTAAGATTCTTGGTCTTACCACTGAAGAGGCAAACACTAAGTTTGCCGAGATTTGTAGCGAAAGCCACATTGAAACGAACAACCCCATCGGTCTTGGACTATGGAGAAACTATGTCGCAAATGCGAAGCGCTCTGCATCAAGCGGAAAGCAACAGCAACAAAGCGATTCTCTTTTCAAGCCAGCATTTGGATTCTTTTTGTCTCTTGATGCACCACGGGATATGATGTCGTGGAACCGAAACAAAGCAAAGGAAGAATACCTTCGTGATTCCGATAATGCTCTTGAGAATGGAATTGTTGCAGTAGCAACAGAAAACGCTCTTGGGAAATTTACGGTGTCTCGCTACTTCAACGGAAACTATGAAGAAAAGGTTGTAGGTACTTTACCCAAAGGAGCAGAAACTCTTGATGATGGTAGAATCTACATTCCCCTTGATGCTACGGCAACCTACATGAATGGTGGCAAAAACAACAATTACGGTAAGCCCCTACCAAAAGAACAATTCCGCCGCACTGGTATTTTCTTTGGTTCCGTTGCCGGTGGAGAAATGCAACCGTATTTCTTCTCCTACAAGAATCAAGGAGGAATTGACTTTGCTCCAAGTACCTTTGAATGGGTTCACTTCATTTGTGTTGCCGGTTCTAATGGGACTGACATTTACGGAGCAACTGATACGACTCTCAAGAGTCTTCTCATCAATTCGGAGATTGACCCCGAAGCCGACGCCTACCGAGATATGTCCGACTTTTCCTTTGAGAACTGTTTGAAGGAACATTTCAACGACCACATTTCAGCCTTGGTTGAAATTGATAAGGCTCACATTCTATTGCAGAGTAAGGCTTCAAAGGAGCGTTTCGTGATTACCGATGGAACCGTGTGCAATATGAACATGACTCCAACAAAGAACGGAAACCGAATCATCAACATTACAGACCTCAATGCTGAAATTGACTTTGAATCGGATGCCATGACAACTTGTTGGATTCCCGAACATCTTGAATTGGACTTCGGTATCGGTTCTACTGTTATCGTGATTGGCCGAACAAGTCAAAGAATGGTTGATGGAGAAGCAGAACCAACAACAATCAATGTTGCTGGTGTGCTTTGTGTTGAGCGTGTGGGTTCACCCGTTGAATCCGCCCAACCCGTGGAGAAAGACTTTGACTGGTTTTGATTCCTCCCTTGCGCTGGAAACCTTGGGAACCGTGTAAATGTTGGCGGTAGAATGACATTCGGATAGGTGCGAAGCCTATCAAACCAAAAGGTGAAAAAAATGAAAGATTTAATCGGAGAAAGATTTTTAGTGAAGAAAAATGCATATGTTGTTGATTTAGCAAATGTAGATTTTATTACTTACAAAGAAAACGAAAATGAAATTGGAACTTACTGGGTGAAGTTTCATATTGGACAGAAAGAAGCGAGGTATGTTTGTTATGACCTTGAATCGCTTCGTAGTATTATTCAGTATTGGACAATGAGTAAGAATTCAAAAACTAGAATTGACGAAAATAAATTGGTGTGATGAAAAATGGGACTAACAAATAGTAAAGGAAATGCTTTACCAAGTGAAACATTCTTGGAAATGCATAAGAAACAAATGGAGAAGAAAAGAGAGAACAAAAAATCAAGAATGGTTTTAGGTATTTGGGGCATGCCCAAGACTGGAAAAACTGGACTGGCACTTGATTTCCCCGATAGGAAAATCTATGTTCTTGATTGGGATAGTGGCGTAGAATCTACATGGATTACTTGCCATGACGCAACAGAAAGAATTGAAGTGTTTGACCCTATCGTTCAAGACAAAGAAGCACAATTGGATATTCACAAGTCCGAGCAAAACTCAAGAGACTTTGTGAAGTATGTTCATTCAAAGATTGAAGAAGGGGAGAATCCTATCTTTGTTCTTGATGGTGTGGACACTTGGTTTAACAGTTGTATTCTCAAAGTTAATCCTGACCCAACGAAGGTGACGAAAATTATGCCGTTTCAATACGGTGCAAGAAATAAAACATTTGAAGCATTAATGGTTTCTATTTATCGTTTGAAGTGTGATGTGATTTACATTACTCACGAAGCAGAAAAATATGTGGACAATGTTCCTGTTGGTGTTCAACCAGCATGGCGTGATTGGGGCGGAAAACTTGAGCAAGAGATTCACTGCACCCGAAAGAATGTCAAAGGTGAAATGCACTATGTCGCACAATTGATTGGTTCAAGAACAAACGGAAACTTGGTCGGCACACGCTGGACAGTCCGAGAAGGAACCCCACCAAATATTGTTTGGAACGGTATTCCCGAATTACGGGAGGGTAAAATTTGAAACCGAAACAATGTTGCGGTATTAATTCTGCCAGTGGTGGTGGCTCTAAAAAAGGAGACAGATGTAAAGTCATGGTAAAGGATTTTAATACCAGACTTAAGAAGTGCCTAAACGACAACAAAGACCTATGCTTTATGCACTGTGATTGTGCATATTGTTTAGATACTTACGAAACACGAAGTAATCGGGGAAAGAGACATAAATCAACACTTCACGAAGGAAAGGCTAACTATGACTATCTATTTAACCGTTGGAGTTCTATAAATTTGGATGCTCCAGATTTTCTTTTGAAAGAAAAGGATATTGAAAAACTAAGAATCATTTGTTTGGTCGTATATAAAGAGTATAATCATCTTTGGTCGGATATTGTTTCTCTCGCTAAGAAAAGAAAAGAGAATAAGAAAACCCTGCAAAAGATAGCAGAACTAGAATTAGAATTGAACAAACTAAAGGAGAAATTAGAATGAAATTTACAGTTAGCGCAAAAGAACTAGAACAAGCAATTGAAAGTATTCGTGTCAAAGGAAAGTCCCTAACCTCAAAGGGTTTCGGCAACGCTTCAATGGGCGACTACATCTATGTTGTTCTTGAAGGAAACACCCTTTCTATTGTAAATGGTTCAGCCATCTTCATGGCTAAAATTACCCTTCCCGTTATTGGTGAAGAAAATGGAAACTGTGTCGTTGATGCAACGGTTGTTTTACCGTACTTAAAATCATTCAAGAACAATATTACTGTGGCGGGTGGTGATTTTATTTCAATCACCCAAACAGGAAAACAAGCGAGCCTACCTAAAGTTGTAAATCATCCTGCTATGGATGCTTTAGAAAACTCTTTGGAAAGAACGAAAGGAATCGTATGGTCGGCTGTATTGGATAAATTGCCTACCTTTGGCAAGACAACCTTTGAGGGAGCCTTTTCTTTAGTGTCCGACCAATTCAAATCTTGTATCAAGAATTGCGAATTGGTCAAGAGTGGAGTGTATAGCCTTAACTTTAACAAGGAAACAATTACTCTCTCTTCACAACAGAATGTGCAGAACAGATACACGGAAACAATTACCCCAGTAAGCGTTCTTGGTGAAGCGGCTTCTCTTGATTATACTAGCCCCATCCATAACTTCTTTGATAAAGAACAGTTGTTAAACTTCTATGTGAAGGATGACTTTCCCCTGCTTATTGTAGCAGAAGACAGAATGATTCTAAAAGCCCCACAAATTGGTGATTGAATGATAATTAGTAAAATGAATAAAGGTCAAAATATATACACATCTTGGAGAGAAAATGGCGAGAAGAAATGGAACATCGTTCCGTTCCGTCCATATTTTTATGTTCATGAAAATGAAACCCCTAGACACTACAAGCCATCAAAATACATTGAGCGTCAATTTGAATATGAAGAAGGCGACTTCTTTAATTTGGAAGGACAACAGTTGAAGAAAGTTTATGTTGAATCTTCCTTTGATATTCGTAAAGCAAAAGAAGAGTTTTCTAAAACCTATGAAGCCGATGTTCCTTATCACTTTAGGTATGCTGTTGATGAAATCAACAAAATGCCAGAGTATGAAATGCGTAAGTGGTATTGGGATATGGAATGGCAACAGGGTGGAGAGTTTCACGATTGCATTACAACGATTGTTGCATATGATAACTACGATAAAGAGTATTTACAGTGGGTTTGGTTTCCCGAAGAAACCAATACTGAGACAAACTGTTTTGTTTTTAGCAGTGAAAGGGATATGATAGATTCTTTTTTGAATACAATGATTATGAAAGACCCCGATATGTTAATTGCTTGGTTTGGAAATAAGTTTGACTTGCCTCATCTTCTCAAGAGGGCTTGTGCTTTGGGAATTGACCCCCGCATCATATCTCCAACTGCCAGCGTTAAGGGGGTTAAGGCGACTAAGGGAGGCTTTTCTTTTGCCTATGCTGAAAAGGGTTTCTCACCCATTGAACAGCCCGTAGGGGGCCGCATAAGTCTCTCTCTTGACCTTGCTTTTGAGCGTCAATGGAATGACTCACAAAGAGGAACATTACCTTCTCTAAGTCTTGAGTATGTTTCACAAACACTTTTTGGTGAAGGTAAAGTAAAGAAGGGTAAATTTGAAGACAAAAACGAATTTTTCCGCAGAGCATGGTTAGAAGATACAGAAGTGTATTTGGAGTATGCTGTGGTTGATGTTGAATTATTAGTGCGTATTGACGAAACAAACTTTTGTAGTGAAGCAATTGTTTCATTACAGCGTTTGTTGAAAGCACCCTTTGATGCTTGTTTTTATGCAAGTCATATGGGTTCAATCTATTTTATGCGAAACGCTACTTGGAAAGCACCAACAGGAAACAGAGATATTGAACGCCGAGAATATGACGGGGCTATGATTTACGACCCATTGAGTGAACAAACTCAAGGGCTTCATTTGAATGTGGCCGCATTTGACTATGCAGGACTTTACCCTTCAATGATGATTGCACGAAACATTTCTTGGGAAACCAAGTCGGAAGAACCAACAGAGTTTGCCGTGAACATCTCAACGCCAAGAGATTTCAGCGATGTAAAACACCGGGATATGCTCTACTATAAGACTGATAAACTGGGGCTTCTTCCGAGAGCCGTCCTTGAGTTGAAAGAGTTGCGGAACGATTACAAGCGACTGATGAAAGAAGCAAGAGAGACGAACAATGGAGAATATCAAAAGTGGTATAACAATCAAATGGCGGTTAAAAGACTCATGGCTTCTTTCTATGGTATCGTTGCCTTCCAAGGTTTTGGTTGGGCTGATGTAGATTTAGCCGCATCTATTACTGCAAGTGCAAGAGAAGCAATTCGTTTAGCGGCATTTAAGGCTAAGGAGATGAAAGTATGAAAATATGCAAACGATGCAGAAAAAGAACGGCTATTCATCCAAATCATGGACTTTGCTGGAAATGCTACAAAGAATGGAGATGGGCAAATGAGAACTAAATTTGTATTGGTTAAAGTAGAATACGATACTGAGGAAACTTGGGATATTACTTTAGAAGAAGTCCAAGAGATTCTTAGCATGATGAATAATCTCAAAAGACACGCTCAAATAGTTGAGATTAATCAAGGTGTGAATAAAAATGATGATGGACAGAACGAATGAATTACTGGAAGAGTTGCTAGCCATGATAAATAGAAGCAACAAGATTTTGATGATGGTAAATGTCGTCAATATCGCAACAATTATTACCTTACTGGTGGTGGTATTATGAAAGAAGAAAAACTATATTTTGAAACCCTAAAAGAAATTAAACAAATGAAGGAACATATTGCTGATGAAATGGATTCTCTGTATGCTGATATGCAGAAACTACAAAACATCAAAGCACAAATTACGGAACTACAAGAAACGGTAGCGAAACTTGCAGGTGAACCCGTTGGAATGCTATTCGTGCATTACCGAGGCTGATAACATGAAAGTGGTTTATGGACATACCGATTCTATCTATGTGCAAATTGATTCCGTGGAAGCCGCACAAAAAGCAATCAAGGTGATTGAAGATGAAGTCAAAAAAAGTTTCCCGAATGTTCTCGGACTTGAACAGCATCCCGTTAGTTTGGAGTTTGAGAAGTATTATTCAGCGTTGGGTGTCGGTACGGTCAAAAACAGAAACGCAGGAATGATTACATGGGAAGATGGTTCTTATTTGGATGAACCAAAATTCACCATGACTGGCTTCACTGCAAAGCGAGTTAGCGAAACAAAATTAGCAAAGGAGTTCCAAACAACTTTGTTAAAGATGTGGGCAAACCAAAAGACATTTGCTGAGATAAACACCTATCTCGCAGAAACTTACAAAAAAGTGGTGAATGGAGAAGTACCCATCAGCGACTTAGCAAAGAGAAGTAGGTTGAAAGAAGAGAGATTTAAACTGAAATGTAAAAAGTGCCGAGCAAAGTTCAATATGCGTGATATGTTAAATGTCTATGCGTGTGAAAGATGCGGAGAGAATCCGAAAAACTTCACAACCGAACAAGACAAACGCCCTTCAATTGGTTCCGGTATTGCTGGCGTTCTCTATGCTTGGGAAAAGCAGAACACTACCTTTGATGACTCTTACATTTTCTTGAAGGTGTCGGGGGTCAATGATAAATACACGAACCCTTTGACAAAAGAGAGGCGAGATGTTGAGTATGTTTCGGGGACAATCCTTTCGGATTTTAACACCTATACGCCCGACTATCACCACTATGCAGAGCAACTTATCAGAAAGGCTAAACCTATCTATGAAGCGATGGGTTGGCAAATTAACAACATTAGAACAATAAAAGGACAAACAACACTGGAGGAATGGTTTTGAATAAAGAAGAAGCATACGAAGCATCGCTTGGAGAAATGAAAGAATTCACATATAAGTGGATGCCGGAGAACTATTCCGACCCATCGGAACCGATTTTGAAGATTTCTAAGTCTTCTCTTATGTCATTCGTTTGGTGTCCTAAGAAATATGAGTTCTCCTATGTTGAGCGTTTGTCTCAAGACCAAACAGAAGCAATGCGTAAAGGAACAATTCTTCACAACCACAGAGAAGCATTTTTTGATGATTTTGACATTAAGAAGGCAGAGAAAATGAACAATACAGAAATCATGGAATACTGCAACTCTTTGATGCCAGTAGATGAATACTACGATGTTTCTTTAACGGTGGCGGCATTTGAAGCCCAACGCTTTATTGAAGCAGTAGCGGAAGGAAAGACAGATGAATTTTTGCCAGTCATTAATGAAAAGAAATTTGATTGCGAAGTAATGATTCCTAAAGACACTCATAAGAAATTCACTCTGCAAAGAGATTACAAGGTGCGTCTCCAAGGAATTATTGACCGAGTATTTATTGAAAACGGAAAACTGATTCCCTTTGAATACAAGACCGGAGGATGGAAAGACTACAAAGCAACGGGTATGAGAAAGGAAATGGCATTCTACCAATTGATGATTGAAAACTCAACAGAAGAAGTTCTTCAAATGCATGGCCTATCAAAGGATATGGAAGTATCTCATTGGGGCTGGTATTATCCCGTGGCAAATCACATAACAGTTGAGCCTATCAAAACAAGAACAATGACCTCTGTTATGAATCATATTGCCGAATTAATTCATGCCTATGAAAATAAACACTTTGCGCCTAAGTTTTATTACAAAACTTGTAGCCATTGTTCTTTCTTTGGTATTTGCGAAGGAGCGCAACAGGATTCGTGGTTATGATGGAAGAGATGATTAGAGCAAAGGTCTTATCAAAACAATGGACATTTACTGAAATCTCAAATCTCAAGGCAACGATTGATTCACTATGTTCGGAATTGTATTCGGAAATGACATTCACTGAAAGATTTCAATTGATTAGAGAGATACGAATACAAGAAGTATTTGTCGGACAAACATACGAAGACTGTATGAGAGAAGCAGTAAAAATAACACTAAGCGGAGAAATAGCGGAAACAATTCGTTCAATGCTTGGTGAAGCCACAGTTAATTTTGGAGGTAATAAAAATGAAATATCCACGGGAAGTTTGGGCGGGGAGCCACATAAGGAACGCCCCACAAATGAAAAGAAAAATAGTGTCCTCAAGGAATGAATACATCAATTTCATAAACGCACAGAACAATAGAACCAATGTCTATACGACGGTTTATGATTTTGAGCGTTTCTATGAAACTGCAAAGGATGACTCCTCGGTTATTCTTGACAGGGTTTTTCTTGATTTTGATGCACACGACGATTCAATCCATGATGCATGGAGGGATTTGAAAACTATCATGGGTTTAGTCTATGAGAAAGATTACGAACACACTCTATTTTTCTCTGGCCGAGGTTTTCATCTATTTGTTTTTGGTGAAATAGCAGAAAGCATGAGAAGCATTCAATTCTTTTTCCGTGATGTTAAGCAGTATTTGATTGAACAAGTTGGAAAGAACATAACGCTTGATGACAGGGTGGGACAAATTACCCGCCTTAGAAGAATCCCAAACACAGTTAATATGTCTTCTTCGGATGAAACAGGAAACCCTTACTTTTGCATTCCTTTGTTAAAAGAGGATTTAGAAGGTGATGTTGAAAGCATCTTAAGTCTTGCTAAGGGGCCTCGTTATATTCCCTTTCGCAAGCAAGGAAATGCTAAGGTAGTGTTCCCATCAGCCCCACCCATAGAGGCCGTAGAAGGCGAAGTATCAGTGCCTAAAACGGTAGGCAAATTGCCTATCCTCCCCTGTCTCCACAATGCAACCATGACTGAGAATCCTTCCCACATAGCAAGAGCATATTTGGTTTCGTGGTATCGGGATTTGTTGTCCGGCTACCAAGACCTAAATACACAGCAACTTAAAGAAGAAGTGCTAAACCTCGTAGTTGATGAACTGGAAAGAGTCTTTGGAGAATCGGATTCGGTATGGCTTGATTGGGATAAAAGAACAACAAAGAAACACGCAAAGTTCACAGTGTATAATAACTACAACACACCACATTGTCAAAAATTAATTAGCGAAGGGTTCTGTATTGGAAAGTGTTGGAGGTATGCATGATGCTAATTATTGATTCAAGAGAAAACTCCAAGTTGTCGGAATTAGTTGAAAGAAAGGCCAAGTCCCTAAACATTGCCACGGAAAAGAAGTGGATTGAAATAGGCGACTATGTGTATGATGATGTTTGTTTTGAAGCAAAATCAGCAGTAGATTTTTTGGGTTCAGTCCTTTCAAAGAGGCTTTGGACTCAGTTAGACAATATGGATAGGCACTATCAAACAAATGTTGTGATTATTTACGGTAGTATGGATGATGCAATTCTTACTATTATTGAAAACTCTCAATCAAAAATGCCCCCAAAAGGCAGGGCAATCATGTTAAGAAATAAATTCTTGGGGGCAATAGGAAGAATTATTCTTGATATGGATGCGAAGCCCGTTTGGGTTTCAACTGAAAGTGAAGCCGCCCTCATCATCACGGGCGTTTCCAAAATCAAACCGTTCAAGAGAACAACAATTCAACCTCAAGTATTCAAGAGAATTACAACAGATGATTTGAGGATTGATTTGCTAACAAGCATAAAGGGAGTTTCAATTAAAAAAGCGAAAGCCCTCATAAAAGAGTTCGGCTCAATTATGGAAATTGGTGAATGCACTGAATTTGAAATTCAAGGCGTTGAAGGTATTGGAGAAACCTTAGCCAAAAGAATTATCTCCACATTAAACTCAGAAGAGAAGGTGAAAATATGAATGAAGAATTTTATGAAGAAGAAAACATTGAAGAATACATGCAACAAAAGGAAGAACTGGATGCTAAAGCAGTATCGGGTTTGCCCTCAATTATTGAGCGATTCTATCAATCAGCAAGCGAAGTTTCCCTACGGAACGAAATCCCTGCCGCAATCAGTGGCTTTGTGCTTCTTGGAAGCATATGTAAAGACTTTGTAAGAATCCCCAACGGAAGAAATGTTGAGGATTCAAGAATACATCTATGTTGGGTTCAAACAAGCGGAACGGGTAAATCTACTCTATGGAATTTTGTTGGCCCAGTTGCAGAGAAAACCTTTGAGAAGATTAATGCAAACCGGCCAAACCACCCTTCTCTAACAAGAAAGGATGGCGTAGAAATGCCTCGTAAGTACGATATTTTCGGGGTGACCGACTATACTGATTCAGTTCTTATTGGCAAATGGAAGCAATTTAAGAACGATGATGGCGAGGATGAAATGAAAAGACAGGCCGGTATTCTTGAAGGAAGCGGATTAGCCCATTGGGATGAATTTGAGTATTCGGGTATCTTCAAACAAAGCCAGCATAAAGAACAAAGCATCGTCTATTTGAATACTCTTATGAATAGTCTTGCAGGAAAGTCTTGGGTTATTTCCAAGGCACTGGATTCTATGGAAGGAATGGAAATGAACTGCTATTCGGAACGCTCTGTTATTGCTATGACCTATCCACCAAAGAATCTTAACGATGTTATGGCAGAAAAGGGTGTTCTACAAAGAATGCTTCTGTATGTGTGGGAAGTACCTTTCCATACTCAACACCAAATGCGATTAGAGCAACTACAAAAAGCAGGAACAATTGAGGATGTCCATGCACCAATTGATAAATTTGCAGATGGCTTTTACAAAATCTATCAAATGGTAAGGGAACGCTGGAATGATGTCGGCCAAGACCCAATGAAGACCTTAACTTTTCACGAATCATTTAGGCCATCATTGTTATTGGAATACAACCGACTGAACAAAGAGTTGATGAATTGCCCTCCCCATGTTGCTGAAATTGCTTCAAACTTCACAACAAGGTTAATGCAGACGATGATTAAGTTGTCTGCTCTCTGTTGTATTGGAGAATCAGCCGATATTGTGAAGCCCGAAGAACGCTTCATTGTTCGGGGTGAACATGTGCAAGCATCCGGCAAAATCGTACAAAACTGTTATAGCCAACTGGTGGGGTGGTTAGAGCGAAGCCTGCGAGCGAAGCGTAAGCAGATGCACGAAAAGTCCTTTGAAACCACATTTATCAGTGTTTATGAAGATATCAAGGCTGGAAAATTTACCAACATTAAGGCTGATGAAGCAGGATTTGTGAATAAAAACTTGTATTTAACTCAAGTGAGAGCAAAAGCAAAAATCTCAAGAGCGCAAATTTACCGACATTATGATGTGGTTAGACACAGATACGAAGAAATCAAAGAAGGCCGAAGTTGGTATGTTAGATTATTGGAGAGTGTAGAATGATGAAGTGGGAAAACACCTATTTGGTATTTCAAGTTGAGAAAGGGCCAAAGGCTATTATTGAGTCTTTGAACACATATGGCGAAGAAGGTTGGGAATGTTGTTCTCAATTGATTGTAGCCAATAAGCAGATTGTTTGCTTCCTTAAGCGACGAACCGATACTGATGAGCCAGTGAACAAGGAAGAAGAGAAGATTAGCAAACTCTGGTCTAACGGTGATTAGAGTGTCTGTTCTTGCCTTGGACATTGAGACAAAGAATATGTCTTATGAAATTGGCGGATTTGCTAACACGCATATGTTTCAAGTCTCAACTGTTGCCACTTGGGATGGCGACAAAGGAACAGTTTATGTTGATGCTCCCCTTGATACCTTCCAAAAATCAAATGTTGGAGTCAAGCCTCTTAAGCAATTAAAGTATGATTTGGATGACCATTTCCAAAAGGGCGGTCTTCTTCTTGGGCATAACTTAGCCGCATTTGACTTACCCGTATTGCGAGACTCAATGGACATCTTTTGTATTACAAAATACATCAAAGAAAAACAATACATTGATACTTCAAAAATTCTGCTAAAAGAACATGGTGAAAGGTTTCAACTTAAAAATTTGGTTAAATGCACAATGCAGGATTCTAAACTCATGGAGAGTGCAGACGCTCCTCGCCTTTGGAAAATGGGCCAGTATGATGAAGTAGTTGAGTATTGTCTAAAAGACACCCAATTGGTGTATGACCTTTGGAAACATGGTCAAGAAAATGGAATTGTAAAAGCCTTTTCTATTGAAAAGGGAGAACATAAAGACTTGGAGGTGAGTTGGTAATGACGACATGGGATTGGTTTTCTTTAATCTTTTTCGTTGGCGTTCTTATGCTTCTATTCTTTGCCGCATTCGGTGGTACTTCTATCACCGATGAAAGCGTTGAAGAATACATGAAGCGTTTGATGTCTGACGATAAGGGCGGAAAGTGATGGGACTTAAGCAAAAATGCCCATATTGCGGTGAAAAAACCATCGCAAGAAGAATGAAAGGGTTCTATTTAGGCTCGGATAGTCAAGCCCTTTTGTGGGAATGTAGGCTATGCCTTGGCATTTGGTCAAAGAAAACAAAGGGAGGGGAGTGATTCCCCTCCCGACGCTTTTTTTTATGCCAATTTTTAGGCCGAAACTAACGCAAAATTCTATTCGTTTGAAAAACTTATTTCTTGTAGAGCCAAATAGTCGTGCTTTTTTCTGGTTCAATTGCGAACCAAGTTATAACAAAGCCAAATGCAAAACTTAATAGAAATAAATAAAATATCATGAAATTAACCCACGGAATATTCTATTACAGCAAATGTATTTGTTCTACTTCCACCCTCTCCTATAACATTTGTAGGGGCTGGACTTCCCACTACTTCGCTCGTATCAGTCATCCCCCAAAGAGAATTAACATACAGTTTCGTTCCATCATCGTTCCAATACATGCCGCATATCCATTGAGTTGTTCCCGTGGCGGAGGAACTTCTTGCTGGACTTGACCCTTCATTCCCGTAAAAGGTAGCGGTATCAACAGTAATTTGAGAACCGATTGTAGTAGTGTCCCAAGCGGAGGATAGGGTAAATTGGTGCAGGTTTCCATCGTGTTCCGAAATCCAAACTGTAAGACCATCATCGCTAAAAGAAATATCACTTGCCGCTGTTAAAGAAAGAGTTTTTGATGTTCCTTCTGTATCTCCGCTTGCTACTTCATAGGGTGTTGAAGTAGTAAATTGCCTCAATTGGTCGTGATACACCACAAAATACTTATTTCCACCATTCCCCCAAGAACAACCTCTCATGCCCGTAGTTATGGTTTTTGTCCCAGTTATTGTAAATGTAGAAGACAAATCATATGGAGTAGCGAGAGTTGCACTCTTTATACTATTACTATGAAAACCACAAATAAGCAAATTAGTTCCATTAGCCAAATCAAAACCATCAATGGAAGTAAAATTTGCATTTCCGCTACTAATAGTTAAACGCTGGTCGTATGTTCCATTTGAATTTACAATCTTAAGTTTATGCAAAAACACGCTATCGCTATCAAATGAATTATTATTTCCTCTATTAGAAATAAACATGTCCTGCCCAAACACTCTAATTCCAGTCTGCCAACCATTGTTTTGTTCTGTAAAATTAAAATTTCTCCCATAGGGGACTTCGCTTCCGGTATCATATTTGTCCTTAATTGTTTGTAATGAATAAGCGTTAGACAACACTTTTTGTTGAGCGCAGGAACCACCGAACATAATCAAACACCTAATACAATCCAATTATTTGAGCCAATAGCAATACATGTAGCACCCTTATATGCGGTTAAAGTTGCATCGCTAGCCGCCCCATTTATGTTATTTCCGTTTCTTAAAATGCTAATACTGCTTCCTGAATCGTTAAGCAAAAAGTATTGGTCGCCTTGTGTTGAAGTAGCAGGTAAGGTAATATTTGAACTACACAATAAATATCTCCCTGCGTGAGTATCTAAGACTAACGGGTTAGGGTCGGAGTTAATATCTACAACGGGTAAAGTGGTTGTTCTTAATGTATGTCCTGCTTCAATATTAACATCACCATCAAAAACAATAGTTCCAGTAATTTTATTACTATTAACATCTAAATTACCGCCCAATTGAGGACTTGTATCATCTACAACATTAGCAATTCCAGCAGTTCCCCCAGTATCAGTTTCAGTAATATACCAAGTAGCGGTAGGAACACCTGCTGAATCTAACAAATATTGAAGCCTTATTGTTTCAAGACTTTCTAAAGTAATGGTGTCGGGAGCCGTATGTCTTTGGTCTTTAGCAAAAGCAATACCTCCTTCAAACGCTGTTGCATGTGTAATTAAAATAGGGTTGGTGTCTATATTTTTGATTGTAATAACTTGTCCGTTTGTTCCCACCACTAACGCAGCATTAGCGTTAATGTAATAATGACTAAACACAGGGGGCGCACCAACCGTTAAATCGGTTAAACCTGCGGCTGGTAATGGAATTTGGTAGTGTCTATATCCATTATTGGTGATACCAATAGCAGTAGTAGCACCACGAGTAGTTATAGTTTGTAATGTATCTCCAATCATTGTGCCTAAAGCAGTAGCACCTATTTCTTCAATAACGCCCGCGCCCGCAGTATCTCTTCCAAGAACAACATTTGTTTGAGAAACATTTTGAATTTTAGCATAAGTTATTCCATCATCTTTTACCCTCAATGCGTCCGAATTAATTTCAATGGTGGAATCATCTACCTCTACATTTAATGTAGGAACAGGGCCGGTCAAATCAGTTCCAGTTAAGCCCGCTCCAGCAGTTATGCCAGTAATATCTCCCTGTGGTGCAAGGTCAGCAATAGATTGAGCAGTAATGGTTCTAATTTCCTCACCGTTAGCACCATCTTGAATTAAAACTTTACTATTCGTTCCATGTGCAGTTGCCGTTGTTAAAGTATCTAGTTTATGTAATCCTGTCATTGTAATTCCATTGGCATCAGCAGTTAAGGTTCCTGTTTCAGTATATCCTGAATTATTATAGCCAAGGCTTAAAGAATTTTCAGTTTTATTAACAGTAAGATATTGAATACCTACATTTGCAGTTCCGTTATGGGTAATAACTGCAATAATAGTATCTCCTGCCGTATATTGAGCGACCTTATCCGCCGCAGTAGGGTTTCTTATCGTTAAAACAGGAGAAGAAGCACTACTAGCAATTAGTAAATGATAACCATTCGTATATGTTGAACTCAATGTTAAATTAGAAACTGCTGAAACTGCGACTCTTTTACCATCACGGAAAATAACTCCTGCACCAACATCAATTTGTGTTGCGCTATCAATAGTAATGTCAAAACCACTAATTGCATAGTTTTGACCTAAACCATCTGAAAGGGCTTTAATAATCCCTGTATGAGGAAAATCTACACCATCTTCAATTTGATTAGGCGTTCCGTGTGTGCTTTGCCCGTAAAAGTTCGGATTACTTACCATATTACTCAACCTCCAACAATATAAACAGTTCTAGTGTTTCTGTTGTGGAAAATGGGCCAACTCCTTGAAAGTTGGCTCTATATACTAATCTGCCAGCATTAAATAAACCAACCTCACGAATAACTTGACCTTGAATTGCGCTACCCGCTACTGATACTTTTACCTCAATAACATTTAATGTGGAGTTTGTAATTGTTAATGTGGTAGCGGCGGATAAAGGAACATCTAAATCGGTAGCGGTTGGGCTTGTGGCATTTCCTCCAAGACCGACTTCTGCGGTATCAAAGAGGCTATCTTTGATATGTGTGGCAATCAATGTTTTTAATTCATCTGTAATCATGCTAAATCTTCCTCCACTAAATCAGTAATTGTGATTGCCCCACCTGTAAATCCTAAAGGAGTAGTAAATCCTAACGCTGTCCCAAAGCCGAGAGTCCGACCTGCGCCTCCCGCACTTCTCTTCCGAACCAACAATTTAATCTCTTTGGTGTCCACTGTGTCAAGGAAATTAAAGGAGACTTCCTGTGTGCTTAAGTCGTTGCTTCTCAATGCCGCCTTCGTTTCCTTACTGGAAATCAACAATTCGGAGAAGACATCAGACAAGTCCTTGCTGTATCGGCCAAGTTGTAGTTTGATAAAGCCAGTCAATTGATGTTCCATTTCCAAAACAATGTATTCGTTCATCTCAATGTTTTCTCTTGGGATAGAGACATTTACAATATCTCCGACTCTTACTTGAGCAATACCCCTACTGTGTAAAGTAAAAGATAACTTTTGATTGAGGCGAGAATGAATCCTTAAGAGTTTAGTGGCTCGCTTATCCACTTCTTCTTGAGTTAGTAGAGTATTATCTACAACTTCTAAGGTCTTTCTTCCCCTCTTTTGAATTGAGCGAATGTCTTTACGAACTGCTTTGTGAGCATTCCCATAAACATTAATTTCATTGAAGAAATCAAAGAGGGTAGATACTTTATCAAAGTCAATGATAAGGAATTCGTCGCTGTCGTCAATAGTAATATTTGTTCTTAGGGAGTCTTCATCTTCGGGAATAATCTTGAACACATCATTTTCCTCAACAAGTTTCATATCCTTTCTATCAAGAATATATCGGATTGCAGAATACAAATCTACGCCTTGATAGTTGGGTGCTAAATACATCGGTGTGTCCGTCGAAGTAGTTGTGAATTCAATTCCTTCTTGCTCAAGTAATTCATTGATAAGGTCTTCACCTTCAAGACCAACGCTAACAGTAGAACCAATACAGGCTCTTGTTGGGTTAATTTTTAATTCTTCATTTGATAAAAGGGTAAAAGTTTCCGAAATAGAAACAATACCTTGTCCATTAAATCCTTTGGACAAGGTAAGAGAACCTAAGTTAATTCCTGATGTTTGGTCATCTTTATCTGCTCGTATTGAAATTTTTTCGGAGTTTTCTCCATCACTAAACAACATATTGTAGTCTCCAGCAGGAAGAAGATTATTGACGAAATTATTAGGTGATTTGATAATAACATTTCCATCACTGCTTTTATTGTTTAGGTCAATGGCAACAAACATGGATAATACAGCATCGTCCCTATAATTAGTGTTTCCTGATATGTCTTTTGATTCCTTATAGTGATAGTGATTTTCCATATCATACACTTTATTCTCATTCGCCATTTTAGTATATTCCGAAGACAAAGTATTCAAAAATATTTTTTCTGGCATAAAATCATATAAGCAAGTTTGGTTAGGCTGCAATATTCTGTAAGGGGTGTCATTAACTAAAGCCTCATCACAAATTAAATGATGGTCTTTATCATTTGAATTAGAAATTTCATGAGAATAAATGTGTATTAACTTAGGAGTGCCTGAAGTAGAGGGAGTTGCGCCATTCATACTCTTTGATAAAAATTCTGTGCCTTTTGTAATACTGGTTCCATCAATATCTACTCCCTCTTCTGGCACTAAATAGCAACCAGTTAAATCAATGAATTTTAAAAAGTTGTTATCTAAACTGCTAGTTTCCACATCAATAACATTTTTATGCAAATTACCAGAAGACGAAGTAATTGTAGCAGTAGAATAATTACCAGAATCAACCCAAAGTCTAGGCTTAAATGCCATATAAGCACCGTCCACTTCATATGGTCTTGCTGTTGTGAATCCTTCGGAAGTGTCTGAAGGATAATCAAATGATTTGAAATGCTTATCAGAGGATAAAGCGGCATGGAACATAGAGTTGAAGTTTATTCCTCCAGCGACACCTTTCAAGACTTGTGTAGTATTCCCGCTTTCTGCTTTGCTTTCCCCACCATCCTCAATATCAAATCTATCTAAAACAACCCCTATAAGTCCACTATGCGCTTTTCCATAATCATGTGTTATTAAATGAGTAAAGGGTCTAAAATCACTAGACACATCTGCTGAAAGGCCCATTAAGTCTGAGGTAAAAGCAAGGGGCAAAGTAATTTCTTGATTTGATACTAACGATATTCCATTTGCTTTATCGCCAGAATCTCCCCCATAAGTGCTACCTTCTGGGATAATACAACATTTAAGTGGATGTAATTCATTTGACGCTAATTCGCTAAAAGAGTCTTTATTACCTCTGCCTTTTATATTGTTGTCAGTAGATACCACTTTAAAGGCAGAAGTCGCTTTAGACCCATTATTGGTTAATATAACATTTGATTTAAATGCGTGGGATGCAGCAGTTTGTGTTGTATCTACAATTCCAAGAAATAGTCCATTTTCATCAACCAAATAGTCGCCATCTGTTAAAGAAACACTTCCTGTAAAAGCCATAGCAGCCCCACTAATTGTATTAATTGTCCCAACGCTTGTGATTGCATAAGTTTTAAATTCCCTACTAAAAATATTTTCATATTTTTTCTTAATTCTTTTTTCTGGATTAACAGGATTAAACATGAAGTCTACACATAATTCTGTTAGTCGCATTAAGCCAAACCTTTTTAGTTGAGAAATATCTTCTTCTGTGCTAAACCCGATGGTTTGAAAGGAATTGTCATTTAAAAGCAGTCTATTACCCGACTCAATAGAAGAGTCCTTTGTTTTATTATTTTCCAAAAGAAATAGATTGTAATTTAGAATATTTTTAGTTATAGCATTAGATGTTTCATGTAAAAGACTATCTTCTCGTAAAGCAGTATAAGGCAAAATATCGCTATTGATATACAAAAATAGCCTTGCATTAGATTCATCTATGTCTGTGTATCTTGCTTGTATTTGCATTTCGTTAGTAAATTGGTTCTGCATTTTTGTTTCAATTCCATCGGTGTGTATTCTTACATTGTTTAAATTAGAACCGTAGGGGCTAGTTAAGCCTCTTTGATGCGGTGGCAAAACCCTATAAGAAGAGTCAGTCTTATCTGTGTTGTTTATATTGCTTGACCCTGTATTGGGTTTAAAATTATATGCGCTAGCATAATAATTAAAATTAGATTTATTTGCGTATAAGTTGGGTATTTTCTTTCCTAAGTCAAAAACAAGCGGCTTATTTAAACCAAAATTTCCAAATGAAACACCGTGGGTTTTATAGTATGCTTGGCCGAATCTACTACTGTTGTCTCCTGCAATAGTTGTGCTTTCAATATTTAAGGGAACAATTTGAGAATTTAAGAATTTAAGATGCGGCGAAGTTAATATTTTGCCTCCCCATAAATGAGAACCATTCACTAAAACAAGGTCATTTGTCGGCTTTGCTGCTTTGTAAATCGTATTTCCAGTAGATAAATCTACGATTGTTCTATCTAATGCTATTCTAGTATTTGCCGCCGCTGTTGTGGTTAAATGAACAATATCAAAAACTAAACCTACAAATGTCTTGGAAGTTCCTACAAAGAGAGGCTCTCCCAATAAAAGTGAATAAGCATTAGTATTTGTAGTTTCAAAATACCTATCATTAATGTTGCTAAAGGCAGTAATAGTCCCAACTTCTGTAAATGTCATTTCACTAGTATCTGTGAAATAGTTTGTTTTTCTTCCTAAAGTAATGGGAATATATGGTGCAAGTTCTATTTGAGTTATATTATCTTTCTTTGAAGTAGAAACCACCTCAAAATCAATCAAAGTATTTACCGTATCAAAGGAGGATGACCCTGCGCTTCCATGTTCGTCTTTTAATAACGCTTGGAAAGCAAAGTCATTTGAAATAGATGATGGTTTATTAATTGCATATCCAATTGCACCAGCACTTGCATTTGCACTACTTGAAACTAAAGAATCACTTTCAGCACCGCTTGACATTGTGATTTTGTTTCCTGATGTAAAAATTAATCCCTTATTAGCGGCTCCTGTAAGAGAAGAGGGTTTATTCGTAGCAAGGTGAGAAGAACCTAGTGCTTTTGAGAGAACATAATTTTTCTCAATGTCCATATAGATTGCTTCTGAGTTTGCTTCAGTTAAAGCAGGAGTAATGGTATATTGTCTTGCTGCCCCACCTCCATGAGAATAAAGACTGGAAGTGAGAACCTCTCCAACATACCCATTAGCAGTAAATAGTTTTGTTCCCACTATCGGAAAATTATCAAAGTTAGGCCCAGTATTGCTAGAATCACAAGGAATTGTTGTTTGCCAAGTTTCCTGTCCTAGTGTTATGGTAAATGTTGAAGCACTTCTAACATTTCCCAATTTATTATACGGGCTATTTGTAGAATAAATAATATCTTCACTAAACAAACTGTTTAAATTCACAACTGGAGAAAGCAACTTATTAAACTTGTCTCTCCCCTGAATTTCCATAATGGTCTGACCATCTTCCTTTTTACTTTGAATATTTTCAATTTCTCCATTGAACCTTTCAATGTGTAATCTGTATTCTCCTTGAGCAAAACTCAACGGATTGGTGTTATAAGAAGCATCACTAAACAAAAGAGTAATCATTCCCTTAGTGGCATCGCAAGCAGTAATAGTGGCAAATCTTTCATTGTGATTTAAAGAAGTGAACGACAGATACATTTTACTGAACCTGCCGTTAAGTAGTGTGGTGTCAAGCATAAGTGTCCCGTCTTTGGCGTTATATGCTCGCCTGTGGAGCGTTGCACCACTTGAGGGGGTGATTGATTGTGCGGTAAATTCCCCTTCGCTCTCGGTTCTTGCATAGGGGTTTGAAGTGTCATTCTCAAAGGTGAGGGCTTGAGTTGTTCCCGATAGCGAACCGATAGTCTTCACAATCAAAATCTCATCATCAATTTTGACTTCATCACCTGTGTTCAATACGGTTCCCAAATCATACTCAGTATTGAATGAAAATACTGTGGCAGAAGTAGAAGAATTGTATGTTGTCTTTAAAGCAAAGAACTCATTCATATCCCCAGTATGGATGGTATGTCTTACACGGTATGCGTCAAACTCTTTTACCTTTCTTGGCATAATTCTTCCGTTATCAATAACTGATGTTTCTGCAAAACCACCTTTCCCGTCAATGGATTCTGTATTGTTGTGGTCATAAACATTGTAAAGTAGATTTGATTTTGTCGGAGAAAAATCATAACTTAGGTATCTTAGAGGGCCGGTAAAAACAGGAGAAGTGATTACATCATCGGCAATTCTTCTTGCATTAAAATGGCTGTCGTTATAGTCAGTATCATCTGCTGAAACAATCGTCCCTTCGTTAGTTGCAGAAGTGCTTGGACTTGCTACTTGTGCCGCATCCAAGTCTCTTAATTTATCAGTCAATTTTATCTTGTATGAGAACCTGCTGTAATCTACAACAGACTTACCAAAGTCTTGCATGGTTGTAAAAACTTGGCAGTTATCTGCATTTGATAGCGTATAACTGTTGGCTGTACCGCTTTCCCTCATAGCATAAAACTTGCGATTATGGTTCAACTCATTAGATTTATCCATGCCATCAAGATTACTTTCTCTTGCGGGGAAATAAAATAGTGGCCTTGCCACTGCCATTCTTCTCCATAACTCCCCTTCAAAATCATTTGATGCAGAACCCAAACTATCATCTTGGAGCATGCCCATTGAGACGGCAACAACGCTCCCATTCTTGGTCATTTGGAAAATAATGAACTTGGTATCTTTTGGGATTTCATTTCCTAACTTTGGTTCAAATTCAAAGGCATCACCATATTCGTCTTCTGTTAAAACTTCAGTAATTTTAGCAAAGTGATGTTGATAAGGCTTATCAGAATAAATCAGAACAAAAAAGTCATTATCTGTTAAGTTTGTAGCAGTAGGGTTAAACCTAATCCCTGTCGTGGTCAATGAATCATAGCATTTGATTCTAAATCCCTTCGTTGTATTTAGATTAGAATTTTCTGTAATAGTTCCGCCCCAACCAGTAATCGCAACAGAAGTGTCTTCTGTCGTAATTGCAGTATATATTCTATGCCCGTCAGTTGGGCTGGTGTCAATTAAATATGGGTTAGTGGGTGCATTGAAGATATTACTATCTTTTATATCTAGTGCCATTAATCATCCACCTCCTCAAATCTCAAATACAAAACAGTATCATTTAAATTAGGCATTAAGTTATTCACGGCATTAAACTCTCTTTTATTGATATTCATAATGCTCAACTCATGGAGTTCCCCCATGAATTGATTATTAGTAGTTGCCGAATTTGCCCCCGTTGCGCCTCCACCGTTAGCCCCAATGTAAAAATCTTCTGCGGCCATAGCAAAAGAAGTTGTCTGCGTATGCGTTCCAGTCTTGACCAAGCGACCATTGAAGAACACATTAGCAACTTTGTTTTGATTATCCCAAGAACAAGCAATATGATATGTGTTGTTAATATAACTTGGTTCTTGAATATGTTTGATAAAAATTGGGTCGCCCGATGAAATAGTTGTTGTTAATGCAGACTTTAAAGTAATAGTGCTAGCAGAAGGCTTACTATCAAATAGGCCAATAGATACTAAATCTGTTCCGCTTCTAGTGAATAATTCAACATTTTCAAATAACTTATCATCAATTCCTGCGCCTGTTGTCATTTTAAGAGTCGTTCCCGATGAACCGGCGAGAGCAAAACTTATTCTTCTGTATTTTAACTTGCCATCGGTATCAAAACCCTGTAAGTCAGGTACGGAAGAGTAATCATATTGCCCCCCTTCGTTTGGCAAAATAACTGCATCGCTTGTGAAATACTCCATAGAAGCAGTGCCTAATTTTATGCCTACCTTAATTTTGTATCTTGCAGGGTTATTCTCATTGTGTAGAGTATCATTTACCAAACTCACTTGAAAGTTGGTGCTATGAAAGATTCTCATTTCGTGATTTTTGCGATTTGCTCTTGGCAGATAAACTTCGCTTTGATGATTGTTCTGTGTCCCTGCGGTGTAGATGGATTCTTCTAACGCAGACATGATTTTTTTGCTACTGGAAACTATGCCTAAACCATCGCTATGGCTCACCTTTGAAAGGTTCCCAGTGGTGGGTATGTAAGTGTCGCCCGTACTGCTATGAGTCCCATAACCGTTGATTTCATAGGGAGTTAAGACACACTCAAAGGTAAAGTTGTCGTCTAAATCCCAAAGACCATAGGTAATCCCTGTTCCTGTTGAGGCCACATTATCGGTATAATCTATCGTTAAAAAACCATTACACATAATTGGAAAAACAAGCGAGCGTTGCTTTCCTGTGAAAATGGAATACGACATAATAAAACCTCAAGGAAGAACATTGGCTACGACAAATTCCATATTAAAAGCAACTTCTACTGTTTCAGCATTTAGTTCAAAACTGAAACTTTGAATAAAACCTGTAAGTCCAGTAGAAGTATTGGAGGTCGGAAAGTCCTTTGCCAACACTACGAATTTATTGTCTTTTTCTAAGGAGGCCCCTCTTGACCTAAATGTAAGGGGAATTTGTGCGGTTAGTGTTCCATTACTCGTCTCGGAGGCATCTGCGGCTTTTCCCCTATCAACATAATTTTCATTAACCTTGGAGTCAATCAGCACCACCAATTCATTGATTGCTTGGTATCTCGCCGCACCCGTTGAATCAACACCGGAAGCAATCATTTGGGCGACTTCTTGAGGCGTAAAGGTTAGTGCGCCGGAGGTGTGGCTTCTTGTAAGTGATGTTTCTAATATGACCCCACTCAAAGAAATTCTTTTGTTTGACATTCCCAAGTCTAAGGCAACTGTGGCAGATTCGCCAGTGGCTAAACCGCTTAAAGGAACGGGCAAATTTGGAATTGTTTTATCTACGCTCACCGAAATGCTTTGCACCTTTAGGGGAATAATATCCTCAGTTGTGCTAGTGCCTTTATGCTGTTGTAATTTAAGATAAACAAACTCTCCGCCAACTAATGTCATGTTATCACCTCAATGTGCTAGAAGATGTGCTTCTGTTAATTTTTGAATTAATCATCCTACCGATTTCATCTGCCATTCTTCGCATTTCTGCCTTTGAAGAATCCTTAGCATTGACTGTAATGTTGAAGTTATTGACTGTGCCGCCACCCATCTTTCTTGAGTCTCTGTTAGAATATACTCTTGAGCCTTGTGGTAATTTAACCAACTCTGGGCCTCTTTCTCCGACCAATTGCATACCCGAACCAACGACTCCACCATTAGCAAAGGGGAATATGTCTAGTTTCTTCAATAATCCACCAACAACTGCGGTAATAACAACACCTATCAAAGTAGGGATAGTGAAGAAGAAGAGAGATATAGCCAGCAAAACAACTCCTATACTCTTTAAGCGAGCCTCTATACTCTTTCCTCTAGCAAATATGCCGAATACATAATCCTTTGCCTGTGTAAAAGCCTGTTTAGCAAATCCTACAATAAGACCCCCCAAAGCACCGAGCAAACTAGAAAGCACACCAAAAGATATTTGAAGCAATCCCCATGCAATTTCCCATACTCCAGAGAAGACAGCGAATAAATCACCATCAACGAATCCTTGATATATTTCTGAAATGCCGTCAAAAACGGTACTAATCCCTTCAAGAATAAAGGGTAGAGTTTTTGAAAGCGCAGTTCTCATCAGTTCAAATCCTGCCATGATTGGTTTTCTAAAGGCATAGACTAACACAAAGAATAGAGTAATATAAATAGTTGCCATAATAGCAAATCTTAACAATGCTTTTCCTAAAACACCGGCAAACATCTTAAATGTTTTTGCCACATTTTGCGCTTTTCCAAGGGTTCCTATTAAGGCGAGTTTCATTGCCTTTCTCATTTCTTTTCCTTGCTCAAAAGACCTTCCCATCATTCCCTTAAAGCCCCCCTTTTGGAAGAATGCTCCAAATTGTTGCCTACGGTTTCGTATGATATCTCCTTGGCCAAGCCTGTTAAAAGAAGGGGTTCCCGCATAATCGGTATTTCTTGGGCGACCAACACCTGAATAGATAGTAGAACCGCTTAAAACTTGAGAGATAGAATCCATAGTAGGTATCACTTTACCGATTTTACCAATACCTGCCATGATGCTTCCACCTAAACCGGAAGGAGCCATATCTGCTTCAAGTTCTCTGATGGTTTCCGCTACATTTGTATATTCTATTGAACCTTCTGTTAGGCCTTTTAAGTCCTTTTTAAGAATATTTATTTGCTTAGAATAGTTTTGAGAATTTCTAGTGCCTCTTCTTGTAGCACTACCAATAGCCTGTAAAACAGAAGAAACTTTATTTAAGGCTCGGAAAGTACCGCTTGGTAAGAAACCATAAGCAAACTTTCTAACTTTTGCGCCTTCTTGTCCCAAAATAGTAATTTCTTCTCTTGTTCCAGAAATAGCCTCGGCTAAATACTCAAAGGTATTTCCTCCAAGCCGTTTATAGGTTTTTAGAGAGTCAGCAGAAAATATTTCAAATGATTTACCTTTCTTATTTAGGCTCTCAATTGTTTTAGTTAAGACACTTGTTCTTTTATTAAAATTGGTGACCACTTCTCCGACTCTTGAGATTTCTCTTCCCATATAATCTACAAGTTTATTATTCTCATCAAGATATTTATTTGCGCTTTTAAATTTTAATCCGAGTTTTTCAGCAATCATTGCCTGAGATTTCATCTCTTTTTCGGCTTTTTCTGTGATTTCTTTTGCTTTATCTTGTAGGCTATTGTATTTTTCCATTTGGTCAAGCAATTTATCCAATCGCTGGCTCACCATGTATGAAGAAATAAAATCACTTCCTAGCCTTCTTTTCTATCTTATCCATTTCTTCCTTTTCTATTTCGGACATGACTCTATGGACAGATAATAAGTCTGAAACCAAACTTGCTGGCATTTTATATATTTCTAAGGGGCTAATTCCTAACGCTTTGGCTAAAGTATAGACAATAATGAGAGAAATATCGCTAGGAGAACCTTGTCCTCCTCTCAACATTTTTCTCATTCTTCGTTTTTTTCTTCATCCCCCTCTAAGGCCGTTAAAGGATTTGGGAGAATTTCCTTGAGTTGGTTTCCAACATAAGGTGTCAAGCGGAGAATATCAACCGCCGAAAGAGAAGGTTCTGTCTTCACAATGAAGTTTTCAACCATGAAGCGAAACATTGCATTTAGGTCAATGTCCATGTCTTGACGCTTTGCATCAATTTTCATCATAGCGTTCATGGCTTTGTCCACCTCAAGCCATGTGGGTTCTTTAATCCACACTTTGAGGTATTCATCACTTTCGGGTGCTACACGGATATAATGTAGCGTAGGCTCGGTTAGTGCAAATAAAGCACTCTTATCTGATACAATCTTCTTATCACTTAACATATTCTCCACCTTCAAACCAACAAACAAACAAACGGTGTTGGTGGAATATCATTCTGCTAACTTGGATTTCTTAGGTTCCTCAACTTTTTCTTTGATGACCTTTTTTTTCTTGGTCTTAGCCTTTGATTCTTCAATATAGCGGGCTTTTTCATACTTATCCATAAAATCACCCCTGCAAAACCCAGTGGGTCTTAACTTCACAGAGGTGTAAGTCTCTTGGCATGACCGTTGCTTCAACAGTAATTGCCCCTTTATCATCGGGAATGGTGTAATTAGCAGCATTAATCATATAATTCTTGAACTGGAGTTTAATTTGTTCACCGTTGGCCTTATCAAAGACTAACTGAATCAAGCCGTTATCATCAGTAAGGCCCGTTCCAGTTTGCTCTGCTTGGTCAAACAATTCTTCAAACAGTCTGTTATTGGTGATTAATGCAGTAAAAGACAATTCATAGTTTCGGAAAGAAGGAATGTCCGTCTTAAGAGACTTATTTCCGATTCCAATAAATCGCTTCTCTTGCAGATTGTTGTTGATAGTCAAACTAAGGTTCGTAATCTTGAGGAATTGTTCACCGAAAATGGTGAAAGAACCCGAAGAAAAGAAGAACGGTTCAAGGAATTCTGCATCACCGGAAGTATCGTTAAGGTTGAACAGTTTGTCGTTATCGCTACCTGCACCGCCTCTCGCCTCATACGATTCATTGGTCTTAAGTCGGTGAACGCCACGGGTGCTTAAGTCCATCGTCATTTTCAATTCTTCGTTTTCATTTGCCGTAAATGTGAGCGTTTGAACACGATTGCCTCTTGCGATTCGCACAAAGTTATGCGACTCGGTGGCTAAGGTGGTGTCTCCCGTGATGAAAGTGTTTGAGGATTCCAATTTGCTAAGGGTTTGCTCAAGGGCAAACGAAGGCAATTCTTCACCGTTGGCTTCGGTAAAGGTGTAAGTAATTGGGGCCGTTAGAGCAGTAGCGGTAGTGGTTGTTCTCGTCAGTTGCTCAACATTGGTGTGAGCATCCAAGTGATTTAACAATGGCGGAGTTAATGCCGTCCCTGCCGTTCCTGTTGCGGCATATCCTGTTTTGTAGAAAATTGGGCCTTGACTTAAATGAGTCGTAATAGTTTTTTGTCCTGCTCCTGCATTGCCCGTGTCAATATAAACATCTCCTGCCGCATCAGCAGTTAATCGGTCTGAGGGGTGGTCGTTTATGATTGTTGCGATAACTTGGCTACAAGAACCCAAAGCATAATACAAAAATGCACCGTGGTTAGCAACTAAGTTAATGTTCGCGCCACTTGCAGTTTCTATACCTTTATATTGGTATTCATAATTTCTTGCTGTTCCGAGGGATAAATTGAGTTGCTTAACCTCAACATCAACATTCGGGAAAGAAGCAGATTCTACAACACCGAGCCAGTTATCAGCATTTAATCTCTTAACAGTCCCATGCTTTTGACCAACGCATGGTGCGCCATAACCTCTGATAATGATAAAATCACCATTTGCTTCAGTATGGGTATGAGCAGGGCTAATTGTAATACTAGAAACACCATTTGCTGTGCAAGTGTGGGAAGAAGCAGGAGTTGTTGTTCCTGCTGCGTAATAATCAACAACGCATCCAACATAAATATCCTCAACAAGAAGATAGTTATTTACAAAATCTACTTCTGCTTGAATAACAGTTGCAGTAGTTGTGCTGTGATTCAAACCAATATACAAATCAGTTTCCGGCACTAACGCCAGATTTGCTCCGCTACCTAAAAATATGTCCGTATTAATCGCCATGTTGTTTTCCTCCCCTATTTAACAAACCTACTAGGGAATACTTACTGCAAATCGTTTCGCTTCTAAATTCACTTTATATCCAAATAATCGCTTTGCTCGGTCATTTGACTCACTTCGGGAACCTACAAATAATTGCTGGAAACGGGAACCGTCCGAAGCAGTATAACCAGTACGCTTGCTCTCAAGAACCCTACGAAGTATCAAGTATATAGCCCTTAGCCTGTCTTTCCCGTAGTTTGCATCCAGTCCTCCCCTCTCATCGTGAAGGACTCGGATGTGCAAAGTGAACGAATAGGTTTCATTCCTTACATCATAATGAACTGTGGGGTACTCTAAATTTTGAGAATCTTCAAAAACAACGATTGTTGCCGGAGATTGGTTCAAATCAACACGAACACCTTTATTTGCAGTGGTTGTTCTAATGTCAATAAACTGGGGAACAACAGCATGAGAAGCACCAATATCCCCACTAGAGACTAAAGCCGTGGCGTTAGAAGACCAGTTATTGCTAAGTAAATCTATGAGTAAAGAGACTTCATCCATTTTTGCACCTCCTCATTAATTTGTTTATTGATGTATTTTTCATATTCTTCCATAGCAAATTGCTTTACTTCATCATCGGAAAATGAAACATCATAACCAAGTACAAGAGACAATTCATCCATAGCGAGTTTTCTTTCTTTTTGAATCTGCAATAGTTCATTGAACACTTTCATGTCAATTTCAATTGCCATTTTATCACTTTCTTTCTACTTTGCCATCGGCATTAACAATTGCTACTATGTAATCGCCATAATATCTTTGTTTTTTACTGTCTATAAAGTATGTCCCATCATCGCTCTCTTTGATATATTGGGGTTTCTTTGTATTTTCTGCTTCATCTATTGCATCTTCAATAGCACTTTCTAATCTGTCGTAGTTATTGTCCACTCTTTTTAAAATATCTTCCCACATATTCACAACCCCATAATATCCCTTACGATGTTTTCCATCAAATCTTCTGTTATATCTGCATACTTTTTGTATTGCTGTAATCCTTCTTCTTCTGGAGGTTCCATCATCATGGCTTTATTTCTAGCATAACCTTTGGCACTTCTTTTGAACTTTCTTGAATCGTAATCTTCAACATCGGGATAGTTTGTAATTTTGCTATTGCCTTGTTTTTCATTCTTACCGTAAATTACTACAGAATTAATTTTAATTTTATCATAGCCGCTAGAATGTGGGTCAACATAATAAAATTGATATTCTACTAAATTATCATCTTCCTCTCTCCGATTAGAGTCTCTATATTCTAATCCCAAAGCCTCAACCTGAACATTCCCCTTCTTAATTGTATCTAATATAAACCCGTCTCCGGTATAGGGACTATCTCTTTCGTATATTCTCATAGCCGCACTTCTAATCTCTGCATGGAGCCTACCTTCATAGTAATCAACAATCCTGTCAATCTCTGCAAAAACCTTTTCTTCATCAGGCATCTTATAACGACTTTTTCTAATAACATCTTTCCACATACTATCACCTAATCAATAAAATAGACAATATCGGATTTGCCTTTGAGAATATCCATCGCTTCTTTCTTGAGAATATCATACTTTTCTTTTGTTGAAATATTTGCTCCTGTTTCAGCAATAAGAATACTTTGGTCATCATGCCGAATAATTTCTGCCGCAACTAATTTCGTAGCGGCTTCGTGAACTGCGGCGGGAACCCTTGCATTTCCAGCGATGTAAGAAACAAGAACAGAGTTTCGCGTATGGTAGGGGTAATCTTGTAAGAAGAAAATCCGACCCTCCTCATTTAATAGCCAATAACTTCCATCTCGTTTCATGTTATCTTTGTCCGTAAAGGAACTTAGAGTGCAGACTTCTGGAATTTCATCGGTGGTTGTAAATGTAAGAACATTTGTGCCACTCCCACTTGCCGCCGCAGAAAGAACAACATTTGTTGAGTCCGTGATAGAAGTGATAGTAGAAGTTGTTCCCGTGATACCTGTTCCGCTTACGGTCATCCCAACCTTAAGTTTGCTTGA
>Ga0070746_10000208_pt1 | contig 33696 bp, 50 predicted proteins | sample VirMetDEL_Mar_21_FD_77016 | JGI IMG/M metagenome (GOLD analysis project Ga0070746, IMG submission 77016) | Aqueous microbial communities from the Delaware River and Bay under freshwater to marine salinity gradient to study organic matter... | ecosystem: Environmental > Aquatic > Marine >...
AACGAAAAAAAACGTCAACAAATTCGTCAAGATGCATTGAAACAAATGGATGAATTGACATCCAAAACAAAAGAATCGGTTCAAATTGCCGTTGACGAATCGGTACAATCCGCAAAGAATTTAAATAAATTAGGTAAACAACGAATTGCCGATGCTAAAAGTCAAGAATCCGCATTTAGTCGAATGATGGGTTCAACATTTGTTAAGGATGTTACAAATGAAATGAATCGGGCAATGATATCACAAAACAAAGTGACAACGGAATTGCAAAAACAACGTGATAATTTGTCGAAACAAAGTGATGAATACAAAACGCGATTAATTGAGGAAACGGAAGCAAATAAGGATTATAATGTCACTTTGCACAATACAAAATCCGCCGGTGATGGTGCAAGTGATTCACAAAAGGCATTCAATACAACTTTAAAAGAAACAAACGAATATTTGTCAAAACAAATTGACTTGTTGCAAGAATTAACGGAAATCGAACAAGAACGTCAATTGATATCCGCACAAAAAGATATTGACGCGGAATTTGAAAGACAATTAAAACTTTTGGAGGAAACAGGTAAATTCGAAGCGGATATGTTGAACGTGATGATCCGCGAAAAAACCGAAATGGAAAAAGGTTTCATTGACCAACGTGTTCAATATGAAATGGATGCCGTTGACCGAAAGATTCAACAACAAGAAAAAAAGGAAATGGATGCGTTGATAAAAGAACGTCAAAAACTACTTTCACAAAAAGATATCACACAAGATGCAATTGACAAAATCAATGCGGATTTTAACAAAAAAGATGATGAACTTGTTCAGGAACAATTGAAAAGACGTAAAGATGCGGAAACCGAAAAAACCATAATTTACGAACAAGGCATAAATGACAAAAAAGAATTGGATGACGAATCACTTGAAAATATTGACCAATACAATGACAAATTAATCGACAAAGAAAAAGAGGTAAACCGAAAATTATTTGAATCATCGGAATCATTAGTCAAGGCAAGTGCCGATTTTTTCATTCAACAATCAAATCGCAAAATTGAACAACTTGAAAAGGAAATTTCAATGGCAGAAAAACAAGCGGACACATTGCGAACTTTGGCGGAACAAGGAAACATTGATGCAAAAGAATCTTTGGCGGAACAACAAAAAATAATCGCGGAGGGTAATCGGAAAAAATTGGAAGAACAACAAAGGCAACAACGAATCCAATTGGCTCAAAGTGTTTATTCAACATACACCGCAAAAGTCAATGCCAATTCAAAAAATCCATTGGCGGAAACAATTCGCGACACACAAGTTTTAAATCAATTTATTCAGTCATTACCAACATTCGAAAGTGGAATTGATGACACCGGAACAAATGGTCGTGGAATCGATGGGAAAGGCGGTTTCCTTTCCGTATTACATCCAAACGAACGTGTTGTGCCAAAAGCATTGAATGAGCAAATTGGAGGCATGACAAACGATGAATTGAGCAATTTGGCAATGGAATACCAAAACGGAAAAATTGTTCGTTCGGATTCACAGGTTTCAAGTGCATTGGAATTGGCGGTTTTGGTTAATCGATTAGATAATTTAACACAAGTCATTCAGGAAAAACCGGAAACAAATATCGAATTGGGTGAAATCACACAAGGTGCAATGGAAATTGTCAAATCAACAAAAAAAGGAAACACAATTGTTTATAATAGATATAAAGTAAAATGAAACACTTTTTAAACAACATTGAAATATCACCAAGAAACCGAAATGAAATTGGTGTTGTTGCGGATTTTTCCGGCAATCCTGAATTCGTTCAATTGAATGTTGATTCGGTTATTTTACCGCGTGAAGCAAATGAATTGATCCGAAACCATATTTCAAATGTTGGATTATTTGAGGGCATACCTTATGACGTTGAAACAAGCGGTGTGACTTTACAATATTATGTTGATTTGATTGATGGTGTCAAGGTTCGTGACCATGAAATCGAGGTAAAACTAAAAAAACGAAATGCATTAGATAATTTCAAAGAACGTGCCGATGGCACATCGTTTGATTTGATGTTGTCAAAGGGTGTGGAATTTGACAAAGTGCGTGTTCCGTTTTTTGTGATTAAAGACAATCAAGGCGAATTGGTGTTAAATCTTTTAATCACCGGCTACATAATGACCAAAGAATTGGTTTCAATCGCACAAGATATTGCGGAAACGGTTACCGCTTTAGGAATTGCAATTGGAACATTAAACGCAAATCAAATTATCACACAATCGATTTTGTTGATTTTAAAATTGGCTTATTATTTTGCATTGGCGTTGGTGATTTTGCAAATCGCACAACAATTGTTCAATGTTTTATTTCCTCAAAAAAAGTTTTTACCGGCGTGTTATTTTACCGAGTTATTAACAAAAGGATGTGAATATCTTGGTTATTCATTTGAAAGTGATTTATTGACTGATTATCCGCATTTTGCATTGTTGCCGGTTGCATTAGCACCTGAACGAAAATCAATTTTTGGTTTAGAACAGTTTTTTGATATTGACACATATAATTTTTCAAAAGGTGTTCCAAGTTCATCGGATTCGGTATCAACATTAGGACAATTTATTGATTCACTTGAATTGATGTTTAACGCACGATTGATTGTTCGTGATGGTGTTGTCAGGATTGAAAGACGCGATTGGCTACAAAACCAAACAATCAACGTAATTGAACCGGCATTGTCATTGCAATCCGATAGGGATAACGAATATACATATAATACCGATGAAATATGGAAACGATATTACATTCGATATGCGTTGGATTATTCGGATTTGCATTCATTAGATGGTTTAACATACGACAATCATGACGCGGAGTTTTCAACCGAACCGGATTTTCCGGTTACGAATGATGATTTAATTACCATAAAAGGATTGAATGAAGTGCCGATTCCGTATTCATTAGGTGCAAGAAAAACCGAATTGAATTTTGTCGAAAAACTTGCAAAGGAATTGTTTGTCACAATTGATGCGGTTGTGAATGCGTTTGGCGGATCATCGAATTTGGCATCACAAATTGATTCACGAAAAGATTGTTTGCAAATCAGTCAATTATATTTCAGTACAACCAAAGTTTTATATGGTCAAACCGGTTCGATTAAACCAAATGAACTAATTCAGGAACAAAATTATTTCGATTTCGTTTCGGCAAAGTCATTATGGAATAATTTTCACCAAATAAACGAAATACAACAAAATGATTTCATAATCATTGAAAATGCACGAATCCGATTAAGTCATTCAGAATTCGTAACTTTGCTGAACAATAATTATGCGGAAATCAATGGTGTTTTGGTCGAAATTTTGAAAATTGAGTGGATTGACGAACAATCATTCGCACAAATCACGTACAAACAACGTGAAAATTACGCATCAAACAAGGTTTTAACATTAACAATAAATGAGTAATGGAGGATTTTAATAAAATTTCAAGTGATATATCAAAGAACATGAAAAAGTTGCTTAAAATGAACGAAAACGCATTAAAAACCATCATGGAACACGAACCGGAAAAAGTTGCCGACATTATCAAGGACAACAAAGATTTGATAAAAGCATTTGAAAAAAAAGATTTGACAAAAATCATTAACATTCAACATAAATATGCCGATTACAATAATAAATAAAAGTTTTCGTGATATTTGGGGAAATGTCACAACGTATTTACGCGGAAATGTAGGTGATTTCATACAATCCGAAATTTATATTACCGAAAACATTTCGGTCAATACGGCGGAATATGGTAATACATTGCAAAATAACGGATTAACCAACATTATAACATGGATTGGTGGTGATTTCGAATCGGAGGGTTTCAGGAGTGGACAAACAATTGAAATTTTACGATATACGATATTAACCGGTGCAACATTAGACTCGACAACAACAACGATTACATGGGTTTCGGGTGGTGAAATGGAGGTTGCATCAACATTGGGTTCGTGGTACACATTGCCGGATGAAGCGGTTCGAATAATTGCACAAGACCAACGCGATGGAATGCAATTAAACGTGAACATGGTTGGCAATGGTTCACAAGGAAATGAATTTTCGTTGATTGATGGCGAGGTGACAACCTTTAATTATGACTTGACCGGTGCGTCACCATATACCGGAACACAAGTTGGAAATCGTTCAGGAATGTTTGCGGTGACATCGAACATAACATTGACATCATCAACGGCAACGGAACGAAATTATGCAATGGAAATTAATTTCGAAATGAGTGGATTATATAATCCAACGTCATTTGATTTTAACAATTGTTTAAAATTGTACGCAAAACAAAGTTGGCAAACAAACATCGGTGAACCTTTTGATAATACAATATCAATATTTAATGATGATGCCGACACCGGATGGTTTAATCAACCATTTAACACCGGAGTAATTGACGCAACAATTGTTCAATCAATTTCACAAATTAGCTATTGTGAACCAACAACAATTGAATTCATTGTCGATTCGGCATCAACTGATTTTGGTCTTGGTGGTGCTTATGTTTCCGGTCAAGATACATATTATAAGGTTAAGCCGAACACCGCGACAAATTACGCAATGATGATTCCTACAACCGATATGTTTGTCGGTCAAAGTTTGGTATCACAAGCAAATGATGAAACGGCGAAATGGTTTTTGGAATATCAATCAATTGTCACAAGCGGAACACAACACACAATCACCGCATTAATAACACCATCACCGGCATTTGCTAATTTTATGGCAAATCGTTCACAAGGTGACCGAACATTCTATTTTTGGTGTCGATTTGGAAACGTGAATTTGTTGGTTTTTAATGGTCAATTAACGTGTTCACCAACGGCAACGCAACCATTGGAAATGATCGTTTCGGATTACTTGGATCATGGTGATAACACCGAAAATTCAACGGAATTGGTTCGCGGTACAACCGGAAATGTTGAGGATGATTTCGCGTTTGTTGGTAAATTTAGATTTAAGGACAAAATCGAAATGGGTTATTTGAATGCACGAATCGAAGCGTACAACATAACATCATTGGACAAATTTACGTTGCAACAAGTGAATTTTAATTTGAACGGAATTCCATTTGTAAATGACCAAATGGTGTTGACATTGGAATCACCGGTGTTGACTGAATTACCGACAACATCAAAAAAGCGTGTTGCGAAATTAACAAATGATGACACAATTTCTTTGCCGAAATTTTATGGTGTGAAATTATATTTTCCGTTTATTTATCGATGGGAAACATGGATTGCACAAATCAATGCAAATGCAGACTTTTTTCCAAATGACCAAGTTCGGAATTATGTACCTTTCGGAAATCAAGATGATTGGAAATTGCGTTTGGTGATTGACAATGTTAGAACCGAAACAAACGATTATGGAATCGATGAATTGGTCAATTATCAATATACCGATTTCATAAATATTGATGATTACAATCATGACGCGAATATATTGCAAGAAATTGAATTGTATATCGATAGCACATCACAAAATGTTCAAGTTGTTACGGAGGGGTTATTGATGCGAGTTGTGGCAACACACACACTTGTTGATGGTTCGTCATGGATTCCAAGTTCGGTTTGGGGAATGATTACCATTGAACCACAAAATTCAAATCCGCGTTGGATATCATCAACCGCGATTGATTACGACAACAATCTTTCAAATCCATTATTTCCTTTAAGTGGTTTAAGATGTGATTTGACATTTCCAACACCGGATGTTGCAAGATTGGAATGCTTTTTTGATCCGGACAAAATAGATTTATCAAATGGTGTGAAATTTACATCAAAAATAAAAGGTTGCAACGATGGTGACGTTGTGAAATTAATGACCGATGGACAACAAAAATTGACCACATCAGGACAAACAAAAATAAAAACATAAATTAATGGGACAACAAATTAATCAATACACAATAGACCGAACAACATTCGGTGATGATGATTATTACGATATCGATTATTGGGATGGTGCAACATATCAAACGGCAAAAATAAAGGGTTCGGTAATAAAAACGGCAATACGAACCGGTTCATTATTGGGATTGTATTCACAAACAAGTGCATCGACACCGATAACAAACACAACAACGGAAACATCATTGTTCGATGGTGCAACATCGGTTGGAACATTAAGTGTTCCGGCGGATGCATTTGTGGTTGGCGACTCGTACCATGCAAAAATAGGTGGATTTATTGATTGCTTAAATAATTCGGACATCACAATTCGCGTGAAAAGTGGTTCGGTAATTTTGGCAGACACCGGAATAATTCAATTGCCGACAATGTCAAATCGGGTTTTTGAAATTGAATTGGATTTTACAATTCGAACCATTGGTGGTTCGGGTGTTGCGTCAATCATCACAATGGGTGAACTTAACTATGTGCAAAATTCGGGAACATCATTTGAGGGTTCAAACTTTTGTTTGTTAAACAACACAACATTTGACACCACAATATTAAATACTTTGGATATAACGTGGGAATGGGCAACGGCAAGTGCATCAAATTCAATCACAACGGATGTTGTTAATCTAAGAAAAACATACTAAAAGATTATGTGCGATTGTTTACAACTTACTATAAATGCAACAACCGGAACGAATGTTTATGTTGAAACAATTACCGGAACATTTAATTCCGCACCATATTGGTATTTCACACACGATGGTCAAGACATATTCATTTGGTCGAATGATGCAATCGGTTCAACTTGGTTATATTCGGACACATTAGGCGGTGGTGTAATTTATGGGCGATATTTTCCGACACCGGCAACACTTTGTCCAAGTTCACCATTATCCCCCGTTCCAACTGATCCAACGCAAGGATGGGAAAATCTCGGAACATTCCCGAATTTAAAAACATTTACAACTTTAGGAATAACGTGTCCGGAAGATAATTGCGGAAATCAAGACCGAACATTCAAACGATATGAATCAATACGATTGCCGGAAGTGTTTCAGGAACAAGACAGAGGATTGAAAGATTGTTGTTGCAAATACAATGTTTTAGGTGATGCAAGTGGTGATTCATTCAAAAACGATGTCACAAGTGCATGGATAAAATTAAGTGATCCGAGTGACACCGGAACATTCCTATTGAAAAAGAATGGTGTTGCAACAACATACACACCGACATCAAATCAGTTTATTAATGAACAAAATGCAAGATACACAACTATTGATTGGGGTGCGGTTTTGACATCGGATGGTGTTGGATGTTACACAATAGAAATTGAATATAATATTTCCGGCGTAATCGGAACGATTGTTTGGGGAACGTATATATTAGAACCATATACAATTCAAAATGCTTTACACACCGCGAGGGTAAAAGCAATATTTAATGGATATCAAGAAATTGAACAAATCAATTTTTCCGGTTCGGAAGTTGAATCGACATTCAGGTTTTGCGGTTATATAGGAAACCGGCAACCGAACACCGAAATTGATAATATTATTTATCAAAACCGCGAAATGAAACGTGTCATTCGCGAGAATTTAAATAGTTATGAAATATTTACCGATCCGGTTGATGAATGCATTACAAGACCGTTGATTGATTTATTTCTTTTAAGTGAAAACCAATTGTTCATTTCGGATTATAATGCACACAATCATTCGTATAGATATCAGGATGTTGCGGTGATTGTTGATGAAAGTCCATCGGTTGAATATTACGATTTTTCACGAAAGGCAAAATTGACTTGTAAGGTTTCCGATAAATTTAAAAATAAACGTACATACTATAAATAAAAGACAATGAAAGGGATGGAAAATTTTGGTGATATTATCGCAATGGGGATTGGAATGTTGGGTGCGTTCCTGAAAGGATTAAAAAAACATTTAAAATTGCCGACAATAATTTTGGCGTGTGTCATTGCCGGTGTTCTCACATATTCGGTGACCGGTGTGATTGAAGTGTTTTATCATGAGGCAACACCAAAAATTGTCATTCTTATTTCATTTGTTGTTGGTTGGATTTCGAACGAATTGATTTCGACATTGGACAATGCAATCGGTGATTTGTACGAAATAGGAATTCAATATTTGAAAAATAAATTTAATAAAGGGGGTAAAAAATGAAATATGTTTTGTCGATATTCTTGTTGATTAGCACAATGTCATTTGCGGAAACGTGTGACACAACAATCGAATGTTCCGGTAATGTCAAGACCACAACAATCGTTTATGAAAACGATACGTTGTTCCACATGGATCAAAAAGATTCTTTGGTTCATGAGGTCATAATTGAAAAAATAATTGAGGTATCAAAAGACGTTTATCAATCTTATAAGCAAAAAGATTATGGTCGAATTGCGTGTGGTTTGTTGATTCTTTGTTTTGTTGGATATTCATTTTATAAAAGAAAAAAATGTCAGAAAAAAAAGGATTAGATTTATCAAAAATTAATTTTGTTGGAATGGATGACAACGAATATGTTCGTGTTGAAACCGATAAAAAACAAATTTATTTACATCACACCGCCGGAAATTCATCCGGTGTTAATTGCATAAGATATTGGAACAATGACAAACGTGGTCGCGTGGCAACGTGTGTTGTGATATCCGGCAAGGATGCAAAGATGTCCAAAGATGGTGAAATTTGTCAAGCGTTTTCAAGTAAATATTGGGCGTATCATTTAGGGGTGCGAAGTGAAATTTTTAAAGCACATGATGTTGATTATCGATTGTTGGATAAAAATTCAATCGGTGTTGAAATATGCAATTGGGGATATTTAACGGAAAATGATGGAAAATTTTACAATTATGTGAATGGTCTTGTTCCTGAAAGTGAGGTAACAATTTTAGAAACACCATATAAAAACAAACGATATTGGCATCGATACACCGATGAACAAATTGAATCGGTTCGTCAATTACTTGTATTTTGGCACAAGCGTTATGGCATATCAATCACATACAATGAATGCGATATGTGGCAAGTTTCAAAAAGGGCGTTACGCGGTGAAAATGGTTTGTTTTCACACAATTCGGTGCGACCTGATAAACTTGATATTTATCCATGTCCGCGAATGATTGAAATGCTCAAAGAATTATGAAAATAGAACAACACGAAAAAAATGTTCATGTATTAAGATTATCAGGAAACAAATGTCAAATTGCAATGTTGTCCGATTTACATTGGGACAATCCGAAATGCGATTGGAAATTGTTAAAAAAACACATGGATTATTGTTTGGATCATTCAATTCCAATTCATATCAACGGCGATTTTTACTGTGCAATGATGGGGAAATATGACCGTAGGGCATCAAAATCAGGAATAAGACCAATGCACAATGTCGATAATTATTTGGATTCATTAATCGACACAAGTGTTGAATGGTTCAAACCATACGCACATTTGATTGCGTTGGTATCGTATGGCAATCACGAAACGGCAATCACGAAAGCACATGAAACGGATTTATTGGAAAGATTCGCATCAAAAATGAATTTAAGTGAGGGAACAAACATTCAGGTTGGCGGATATGGTGGTTGGTTTATTGTTGAATTAAATGACAATAGTGCGAAAACAACATTCCGGATCAAATATCATCATGGTTTATCAAAAGGTGCATCGGTAGTGACCAAAGGTGCGATTGATTTATCAAGGGCAATGGCAATCACCGAAAATATGGATGTCTTTACTCAGGGTCATATTCATCAATCAATGTCGCGGAATGATGTACGCGAAACGATTGTGTGTCATGGGTCGTCATATCGCGTTAAACCGCAACAAATTCATCACATGATTACCGGAACATATAAAGAGGAATACTTTGGTGTTGGCGGTATGGGTTGGCATTATTCTCGCGGTGCGGAAGCACGTGCATTGGGTGGTCGTTTGTTGACATTATCATTCAAAAGGGTAAAAAAAGACAATGTTCGAAACATTGTGAAACACGTTGATTCGTGCCGTTTTCCGATGTAATCCGAAAAAAGATAAAATTTTTTTTAATTTTTTTTTAGTTCCTGAATCCTAATGTTTACAAGGGTTTAAGGAAATCATCACCATTTATTTTAATTTTCAACGAAAATATAATTTGGTGGAATCAAATGTTTTTGTATCTTTGAATATGTCAAACAACAAAAACATACACACAATGGAAAGCACTATCATATCAATAGAAAAATTTGAAACTCAAACAAACCCTTTTTTTACAGACACTCATTCCGTAGCGGTTATAAACTACATTGATGAAGATGGTAAAAACAAAATTGATAATTTAGATTTACGAAACGAATTAGATTTGGGATTGTATAACTCACAAAGAATGTTATTTAAAATTCAACAAAATAAAAATAAATAATCCGGCGGTGTAAAAACCGCCTTTTTAAACTTTTAAAAAATGGAAACAAAAGAAATACAAAAAGCAATCGACACAATGGATCAAATTTCATTTGTGATAAAATCGGCGGAAAACAAAATGCGATATCTTGAGGAGTCGCGGAAAAATTTAATTGGTTACTTTCCTGAATTGGTAAAAACCTATGCGGATAAAATCATTATTATGCAAATGTCAATCGAAAGATTAAATCAACGATTGGAACGTCAAGCGAAAAACATTAAAAATTTAGCAAATAAATAGATATGAAAGTAATAGTACCTATAACTGAAACAGTGGCATTAGCGTGTATAATGCAAGAGTTTCATTTCAATAATGGAGTTATAAAAAAAATGAATATAAATATATTTCGCCAAATGATATCGCGTTATATGTTTGCTTATGGGCAATCTAGTATTGACGACCACCAACACGATTATGAAGAATACTACCATAAAGCATTAGAAATAGTAAATAAATATTATAAATAAATAGATATGAAAAGAAAAGAATATCAGAACGCGATTAGAACACTATTATTTGGCTTTACACTTGTTTTCATGGCTTGTTGGCTATATTACAAGGCAATGTGGTTGTTATGCTCTTAAAACGCATTAAAATAGATATTAAAATAATTGCATCAATTAAGGAATTGATGAATTGTTTGACAACAAAAAAAAGTTAAAAATCTTTTTTGGCTCGGAATCCCTTATTCCATAGGGGTTTCGGGTTTTTTTTTACAATCAAAATGCAATCAAATAAGAAATTAACCGAAAAAAAGTTTGGTGGATTAAAATATTTAGTTACCTTTATAAATGTCAATCAGTTATTAATATTTAAAAAATAGAAAAAATGAAAAACACAAAAAACAACCTAGTAAGATTAGAAAGAGTAATAAAAATGACTACATCTATAAGAGCAAAAGTGCCTTCAGAAATGAACTACGAAGAGCTTAAAAAATATGCTCAATATAATAGAGTTATGTATAATCTTTCTGCTTTAATTAAATAAAAAACAATCCGGCGGTGTAAAAACCGCCTTTTTAAATCAAATAAAAATGGAAAATTTAAAAAACATAACATCCGAACAATTGATTGAAGTAACAACACAACTACATCAATTGATCCAATTAAAAGACCATATTTCAAAGGGCAATTTAAAAGTTGACACCAAACAAATGGTTAAAAACTTTCACAAATCGAAACCGAAAAAATTTATGGAATATGCAAAGCGATTAATTGAAACGCATGGTTATGATGCAAAAAAAATTGATATAAAACAAATAAAAAATAATGCAGTCCAACAAAAAAAGTTGATAAGAGAACAATTCAAAATATTTTGTATTTGTAATAGAAACGATATTGATTTTCAAAAAATAATTACAACGGAAAATAAAAATGTACTTTTTCAGGTTCGTGATTATATATGGAATTGTGAACGCAACAATGAATTAAGGGATTTGAAATGGGAAGTTTCAAAATACAATAACCAAAAATTAAAATTTCCGGCGTGTGTTAAAAGGGTTATTAAAAATCGAATTGAAATAATTAATCACCAAATAACGCGACATGAAATGTATTCAAATCTTGAAACAATTAAACCAATGGTTTTTGGTTCGAAAGGATCACAAAATTTTAAAATTGTCTATGACACAAAAAATCAAGATTTTTTAAAAAGTAATTTATTACAATACGCATAAAAATGGAAAATAACAACTATAAAATCACCTGTGACAAATCCGAAATCACCGCAACAAAAAATCTTGAAAACGATTCAATTGAAATTACATTAATGCCATTGATCCGGTCATGGAACAATGAAACCGAAATGGTTGATGTTGAAATTGAAATTGTTTCGGCAATGTATTACACTTATAATTCGCAACATCCGATTGTCCTGAATGAAAAAATGGAAATGGATTTGGATGAACAAGTGTCGGAATATGTCAACAAAAATATCGATTCATTTGATTATGACTTTTATTCAGATGAAAATTATCAACCATCCGATTTTGCATCGGAAATAAACCACAAAGGAAATGAATGAATTAATGCAGTTACAAGAAAAAGCCAACGATCTTTTAAAATTGGCACAAGAACGTGAAAAAAAAATTGACCTTTATTTGAAACAACACGCATTGGGGGATGATTATGAAAAGGAAAAAAAATTGTTCATTGAGGGAATGAAACAATACAAAAATGTAATTAATGAAATTCAAATTTTGGTTTATGAAAAATATGTTTAATTCGTACCGGATCATGAAATTTTGGAAAACCAAATCCGGTCATTACGACAAGGGCGGTTCATTCAATTTAATTCTCTATTTACAATATTTAAAAACAAGACAATAATGGAAAGTTTAATGGAAAAAATCGAACACAAGGTCGTAAAGGATGATTTGTTGCGACAATGCCGAAAACGTGAAAAGGTCTTTAAAAGGATGTTTATTTACAACCTAATGTCGAACCATGACATTCAGGTCACACACATTGGTCGATTATTTAAACGGAATCATGCGTCAATCATTAATGGGTTAAAAACATACGAAAATTTAAAATCAACAAAGGATGAACAATTGATTGCAATTTTATCCGATTACATGAAATTTTTTGAACAATACGACATTAAAAAAATTCAATACTCTATTCGTAAAGATTTAATAAACGCGACAACATTTCGTGATATTGGCATCATGCGTAAAAGATTGGAAAGTGATTTGTATAACGATTTAAAAAAATAAGCATGGCGGAAAATAAAAAATCTTTTATTCTTTATTGCGACATTATTCACACAATCGAAAAACTTGATGATGTTGATGCCGGAAAGCTATTTAAACACGTTTTAAGATACGTTAATGACATGAATCCTGAAACGGATCATTTGATTACGCAAATCGCATTTGAACCAATTAAACAACAATTGAAACGTGATTTGGTGAAATATGAAAAGTTCGTTGAAAAACAAGTGTTAAATGGAAAATTGGGTGGCAGACCAAAAAACCCAAGCGTTTCTAAAAAAACCCAAAAAACCCAAGCCTTTTTAGAAAAACCCAAAAAAGCCGATAATGATAATGATAATGAAAATGATATACTAAAAAGAAAAAATATATTAAAAAAGAAATTGGATGAGTACGTTCAGGAATACGGAAAGCAATTAATATATGACTTTTTTCTTTATTGGTCGGAACATGGTGACAATGACCGAAAGATGCGATTTGAAAAGGAACGAACCTTTGGAATTAAAGCAAGGTTAAACACTTGGAAAAATCGCGCCAATGGAAAATATGACAATCCGAATCAAAAATTTAAATCCGCGTGGTCATGAAAGATTTTAAAATTACAAAGTCCGGTGATGTCATTGATAAACTTTTTATTTATCGGGACAAATATCACGAACGCGGAAAATATCTTGGATTTCGAAATCTACATGACCATTATTCAATGATGTTGGGGAATTGCACCGATTGGAGTGGATTTCCTATGAGTGGAAAGACACAATTCTTGATGGAATGTTTATTGAACACATCAAAATTCTATGGTTGGAAACATTTGGTGTACTTTCCTGATGTTGGAAATCAAGTTGAAATAATTGCGGATTTGATTCATAAGGTCACCGGAAAAACATTTGATCCGGAAAAGATTAACGCAATACAAGACCATGAAATTGTAAAATCGATTGATTGGATAACCGAACATTTTAAAGTGCTAACAAAGTGTAATGTAAAAGCAAAATTGTCACCATATCAATTTTGGGATTATGCGGTTGAATTAAAAAAATCGGAGGGTTTAGAAACGGCATCAATTGATTCGTGGAAAGATATGTACCACGACACATCAAGGTTTGCAAGGGATGATAAATATTTGGAGGATGTTTTGTCATATCGGAATCACATCGCGGAAAATAATGATTTGCATTTGCACACAATTATTCATCCAAAATTGACCGAAAAAGAAAATGGAATTCGCAAAAGTCCAAATCCCTATGACCTAAAAGGGGGAAGCGAATGGATCAACAATGGAAAAAACATGATTACGATACATCGCGAGGATATCACGAACAATCATGTTGATGTATATTTTCATAAAATCAAACCACGTTCAAACGGAAATGTTGGTCGGATTCAAATGTTTTTTGACATCAATAAATTTGTATATTATGACGAAATTGGAATCAATCGCGAAAAGGTATTTGCAAAAAAACAATAAAAAATGGAAGTGAATGTATTATTGGCACAAATAGATTTGAAAGCCAACATATTAAAAATCCAAAGTTCATTGGAAGAAATCAAATTAAAACAACCGCATCGAACCGATGTAATTAATTCAATGCAACAATCTGAACGTGATTTGATTTGTGTCCTGAATACAATGCAAAAAATGGAAAGTGAATTACAAATACAACACAACCGAATTATGTCATTGGAAAGATTAAATTTAGAATTAAAAACCGAAATAAAAACACTAAAATTTTGAAAAAAAAATTGTTTGTAAGTTTTTCGGGTGGCGAAACATCGGGATATATGTGTTATTATTTAAAAAATCAAAGACAAAATGATTTTGAAATGATTTTTGTTTTTGCAAATACCGGTGAAGAAAATGAAGAAACATTGAAGTTTGTGGATCAATGCGATAAAGAATTTGATTTGAATGTCGTTTGGATTGAAGCGGTTTTTAATCAAACATTTGGTATTGGTACGAAATATAAAATTGTGAATTTTAAAACGGCATCAAGAAATGGTGAACCATTTGAAGATGGAATAAAAAAATTGGGAATACCAAACAAAGTGAATAATTGGTGTACGAGAGATTTGAAACAAATCCCATTGCATAAATTTGTCAAAAATCATTTAGGTTGGAAAGATTATTACACCGCAATTGGAATTCGTGTTGATGAAATTGACCGAATTAGTGTAAATAGAATAGAAAACAAACTTTATTATCCTTTAATTTCGGATCAACCAATGAACAAACAAAAAATCAATTTTTGGTGGTCAAAACAAAAGTTTAGGTTGAATCTAAAAGGTTATGAAGGAAATTGCAAAGCGTGTTGGAAAAAGTCATTTAATAAATTAAGGACAATTGCAGTTGAAAAACCTGAATATTTTGATTTTACAAAAAAAATGGAACAAAAATTTGAAAATTATATTCCTGAAAGCAAATCAAAATCAATGCAAAAACCGGTTCGATTTTTTAGAGAAAATAAATCTGTAAAAGAAATATTTGATTCAAGCAAAAAACCTTTTAAGAAAAGTAAAAATGATTCAGATATTTATAATTATCAAACGTCTTTATTTAATTATAATTTAGATTCAAGTAACGGATGTGATGAAAGTTGTGAAATATTTTAATTATGCGTTGTAAAAACTGCAAAGAAATATTCGAACCAAAGCATTTTAATCAAAAGTATTGTTTCAATACTGAATGCGTTTCGGTATGGGTTGAAAAATCAAAAAAAGACAATTGGAAAAAGCTAAAAAAAAAGATGAATGCGGAATTGGAAACAACACAAGATTTAATGAAAAAATGTCAATCGGTTTTTAATCGTTGGGTTCGATTAAGAGATGCCGGTCAACCATGCATTTCGTGTGGTGGTGAATTGGGTGAAAAATACGATGCATCACATTATTTTAGTTCAGGAGGTCACAAATCGGTCACTTTTGATCCGGACAATGTTCATGCAAGTTGTGTGCATTGCAATCGATTTTTGCATGGAAATTTGTTAAATTATCAAATCGGTATTGAAAAGAAAATTGGCGGTGAAAGATTGTTTGAATTACATAAAAAAGCACATGAAACACGAAAATATTCAAAAGATGAATTGCGTGATTTGATTGGATTTTATGGTGAATTGATAAAAAAATTGAAAAAAAATTGATTTATTTTTGTTTGATATTTGTTATATTTAAATAAAGTTGTATATTGCAGAGTCAAACAATTAAAAAACATAAAAAAAAACAAAATGGAAAATAACGAAATTTTATTAAACATTAAACAAAAAGCATTGAACGGAGAAATTGTTGACTGCGATTTTGATTTTGAAAATGACGTGAATGTATGGTTTCATAAAAAATGGGGACATCCTGAATTTGTGTTGGAATTAAATGGTAAAGTAATTAAATCTTGTAAAACATGGAATCCAATAGCGAAAAAATTATTGGCATTAATTAATAAATAAAAATGGAAAAGAAAACAACAACGAAAAAGTTTTTAAAATCAAAAACAACACGAAAAGAAATTTTGAATTTTATTGCTAGTAATGGAATAAATCAATATTGTATTTTTGAATCATCTCTTTATTACGAAATAGATTATAAATAAATAAAAATGGAAAAGAAAAAAACAACTAAAAAAACAATGTCATTCGTTGACAAAGTTATTTCGATTCAATCGGAATTGAAAGCACCAAAGAATCAATTCAATTCTTTTGGCAAATACAAATATCGCTCTTTAGAGGATATACAAACCGCATTAAAACCGCATTTGGCGAAACATGGTTTGTTCATGACGTTCAATGATGAAATCGTTGAATTGGGCGGTGTTATATTTGTTGAATCAACGTGCATGGTGACCGATGGAAAAGATAAATTGGAAACGAAAGCACAAGCCGGAATTGATCCGGCGAAAAAGGGAATGGATTTGGCACAATGTTTTGGTTCATCATCATCCTATTCACGAAAATATTCATGCGGTGCAATGTGGTTAATCGATGACCAAAAAGATAGTGACGCATTACCGCCACAACCGAAAAAAACATCAAAATCCGAACCGAAAAAAACATCAAAATCGTTGAATGATGCACAATTTATTCGAATGTGTGGTGCAATTCAAAAAGGTGATTTTACAATCGAAACCGCACAAAAGGATTATGCATTGACTGATAAACAAATTGTTGAACTTAAAAACATTGAATTATGAAAAAGCATAATTGGTTAATTAGACCATCACAACTTGGTGCGTTAATGAAAAAAGGTCAAGGAAAAAACGAATTCGGCGAAAAAAACGAATTCGGCGAAACGGCAATGGGATTAATACGTGAAACGGTGCGATTCCATAAATACGGAACACAACCGGAAATCGTTTCATCGGAATATTTGGAAAAAGGAATCCTGAATGAACGTGAGGGAATGCAATTGGCAAAAGATGTTTTCGAATGGGATATCGACATTGATGCACCAAAGGTTCGTTTGTTCAATGACTACATGACCGGCGAACCGGATGTTAATCAAAGCATATTAGCAGACATTAAATGTTCATTCAATTCCAAAACATTTGACAAAGTATTTTTTAATAAGGTAGTGAAAAATAAAGATTACAAATTTCAAATGAATGCGTACATGATGTTGGCAAAAAAAGACCAATGCGAGTTGGTGTACTGTTTGACATCCACACCGGATCATATCATTCAGGACAAAATTCAAAAGGTCACATATCAACTTTTAAAGCAACCAAAATACCGAAATAACGGAATGGAAGATGCGTTTTCAATGGCGGAACATGATGCGGAAACAATGATTTTATCACAACATAAATTCGAGAAAATACCAAAAGCCAAACGCGTCAAAAGGTTCATAATCGAACGCGATGATGAAATGATTGAACAAATTTGCGAACGAATTGAAAAGGCAAGAGAATTATTTGATGAAATGTTTGAACAAATTTAAAGCAATATGAACGATTATTTGATTCATTATGTAGTCTATAAGCACGACAAGGTATTAAAGCCGTTAAAAACGCTTAAAATGACAATTAAGGCATATTGTAAGGCAAACGCAAAAGAACAATTTCCGTATTGGAACGGATTAATCAAAAAAATTGAACGATTATGAGTGAATTTGATTTATTTGGAAAGCCAATTATAAAAGATGTTTTATTGCGTGATAAATTCATTGAACCTCCTTTTAGTATTTTAGACACAAAAACCGGAAATTGGTCAAGACGAAAAAAACAATGGAAAAATATCGGGATAAAATCAGAAATTGGACGAAATGTTGAAGTAATAGAAGATTCGTTTAATTCTGAAAAATATGGAAGAACTACAAGTATAAACCAAACATCTATTTTTGATCCGGCATTGTGTGAAATAATGTACAATTGGTTTTGTCCTGAAAATGGTGAAATATTAGATTGTTTTGCAGGTGGTTCGGTTCGTGGAATTGTAGCAAATAAACTTGGTTATAATTATACCGGCATTGATATAAGACTTGAGCAAATTGAATCAAATCGTGAACAGGCATTAGAAATTTTGCCGGTTGCAAATCAACCGAATTGGTATGTTGGTGATTCAAATGTTGTTTTAAATGATTTTAATAAAAAATTTGATATGTTGTTCAGTTGTCCGCCTTATTCAGATTTAGAGGTTTATTCCGATTTAAATGGCGATATTTCAAATATGTCATATATTGAATTTATGAAATCGTATAAACAAATAATTGAAAAAAGTTGTAATTTATTAAAATCGGGTTCGTTTGCGTGTTTTGTTGTTGGAGAAGTTAGGGATAAAAAAGGAAATTATATTGGTTTTGTTCCTGATACCATAAATGCTTTTTTAGAATGCGGAATGAATTTTTATAATGAAGCGATTTTATTAGACCAATTAGGAACGGCTTGTATGAGGGCAAATGGGCAATTCAGTTCAGGTAAAAAATTAGTGAAAGTGCATCAAAATATTTTGATTTTTAAAAAACCTTAATAATAAAAAGTAAACAATTAATAAATAAATAAATATGCAAGTACAAGGTACAATTTACAAAGTGGGCGAAGTCCAAAAGATTAGTGAAAAATTTCAGAAACGCGAAATCGTAATTCGCACCGGTGGTGATTATCCACAATTAATCGGTTGTCAATTGACACAAGACAAATGTATTTTGATTGATGAATCAAATGTCGGTGATGAAATCGATGCATCAATCAACATTCGTGGTCGTGAATGGACAAATCCAAAGGATAATACCGTTAAATATTTCAACACCATTGAAATTTGGAAAGTGGAAACAATCAAAGTTGAACAAAACGCACCGGAACAACCTACAAAAGTAAGTGAACCGGATGATGATATGCCGTTTTAATGAAATTACTCTTATCAAGTGTAAACAAAGAATTGCGAAAAGCAATCAATGACCATTTGAAAAACACCGGTAAATCCTTGAATCAATTTTGCAAAGATGCCGGTGTTCAACAAAATCAAATGTGGATGTTCTTGAATCGTATTGATCCGGAACGTGGTTTGCATTCAAAAACAATTCAGAAAATCGGAAAGTATTTTGAAAATAAGGTTTGAAAGTCAAAAAGACATTGAAAATGAATTAAAAGTCATGAATCACATTTGTCCTGATGGACAATTTAAAAAATTAGGTGAACATGATTTGGATTTTTTGGTTTACGATTTTAAAAACCATAAAAAAACCGGTTTGTGCTACATTGAAATTAAATGCTATAATGGAAATCATGATGATTATCCGACAACAATGGTTTCATGCATAAAGTACCGGAAAATGATGGAAAAAGCATTGCCAACATACTTATTCATTCAATGGAAAGATAAATTGGTTTACATCAACCGGAATGAAATAAGCGGTGAAAAACGTGTTGGTGGTCGTAAAGTTCGGGAGGGTTCGTCTAATGACCAAGAAATGATGATTTTTGTGCCAAATGAAAAATTCAAATTTTATGAATAACTTTGTTATATGGTTGTTCAATATCGAAATGGTTATCCGATTAGACTATCAATTGAAAAGTTGTTGGATGATTGCGGTGTTGATTCAGGAACGATACAATTTTGTGCGGATTACACAATTAAACGTGCCGGTATACTATGGAAAGCACATTCACTTGATGATAAATTAAAGGAATTTGTTAATTTAGCGGAAAATAATGGAATCAAAATTGCACGAACAAAGTTTTTTGGACAAATTCATTCTATATGGTTTGAAAAGCAAAAGGATAAAAACGATGAATGATGGATATCCTTTCATAAATGATGAAACGTGTGAATTTTTGGTCGATTTGTATTTGATTAAAGACACAAAAGTTGAAATGCGTGTGTCACCTTTTATGTTGCCGGTCGGATCACGATTCGAACACCAATCAGGAACATATGAAGTGATGGAAATATTGACAAAGCATGGCGGAATTCAAATAATGTGCGAATGCGTATTTAATGACACAACATTGTTCAACATGGTAAATAACATGAGGAACAATAATAATTAAAAAGGGGGACATGGTTTTTGATAATTGTTTGACGATAATATCTAAAATTTCCATTTTTCCATGTCCCTTTCCTTTAAAATAATGAAATGAAAAATTCCGTTTTAAGAGCATCAAAAATTAAACGTACCGGAATACATTCGAAAACGAAAACAAGCCGTTTAAAAACGTCTAAAAACTATAAAAAGAAGTATAAAGGTCAAGGTAAAAAGTAAAACATTATGAATAACAAGATAAAACAAGTATTGAGAGCAATTGCCGGTCTTATATTATTACCAATATTCATTGCAATATTCATGTGTGACCGGTTCATCATGATATTCCTTTTTTGGATGGAATCAAAACGATTGAAAATTTGGTTGGACCACACACAAATGTTCATGTATTCATTGTTAAGAGTGTTCACTTGCCTTGTATTGTATTCCCTTTTTAAATTGGTTCAAATGTGGTTATTCTAAAAATCATTAACTTTGTTCTATGCCGAACAAAAAAGAACAAACAAAAAAGACAATAAAGGAATCATTGATTCAAGCAATGCAGAAATCAATGGGTGTTGTTACTGAAGCATGTAAAGTTGCCGGAGTTGGTCGCACAACCTTTTATAAGTATTACAATACTGATCCGGTATTTCAAAAGGCGTGTGATGAATGCGAACACATTGCATTGGATTTTGCCGAATCACAACTATATAAACAAATCAAAGATGGTTCAACAACCGCAACAATCTTTTATCTAAAGACTAAAGGAAAGCAACGTGGATATGTTGAACGTCAACAAATAGATATCAACAAAGGTCAACCGGATTTGTCACACCTATCATCTGATGACCTGATTGCATTATTGAATGAGTAATGAACTAATTGATGCCGGAAAAGAATTGGTTCGCATTGAATTAGCGAAACGATATTTTTGGCGGTTTTGTTTGTTTTATGACCATGAATTCTTTTCACAACGTAAATTCTTTACGGACATTGCACAATCCTTTCAGGACATAGAAGAGGGCAATATCAAATCGTTATCGGTATCATTACCGCCACGTGCCGGAAAGTCATATTTGACATCATTATTTTGTGCATGGACATTAGGCAGAAATCCGGATCAATCGGTCATGCGTAACACTTGCACCGCGACATTGTATTTAAAATTCTCTTATGACGTTCGTGCAATACTTAAATCGGATAAATTTATGCGTGTCTTTCAGGATGTCAGGTTGTCAGATGACAAAGCGAATTTGCAAGGATGGAACACCAACAAATCAAAACAAGTGGGATATTTCGGTGCCGGTGTTGGCGGAACAATCATTGGATTCGGTGCAACAAAGGTAGGTATCACCGATGACTTATATCGAGGCATTGAGGATGCGTTGAGTGACACCGTAAATGACCGCATACACCAATGGAAACAATCGACACATGATTCACGTTTTGAATCGGGATGTTCACGAATTGACATCGGGACACGTTGGTCATTGAATGACGTTATTGGTCGCAATTATGAACAAGGGATATATGACCGGTCAATAAGCATTCCGGCATTAACTGAAAGCGGTGAATCATTTTGTCCTAATGTAATGACAACACAAGAATTCATTGACAAGCGTAAACACACCGCAAAGGAAATATGGATGGCGGAATATATGCAAGAACCGATTGACGTAAAAGGTCGATTATTTAACGAACTAACATTTATTGATCCGGACAAATTTGAACAACTTACAAAAGAACATCCAATTGAGGGGTGTGTCGCATATATTGATGTCGCGGATATGGGTGCCGATTACACCGCAATGTCGATTTGTGCCGTTGTAAACAACCAATTTTATTTGGTCGATTACCTGATGTCAAAAGCCAACACCGATGTCACAATCCCTTTGTGTGCGTCTAAATTAAATCAATGGGGTGCATCTTATTGTCGTGTCGAATCTAATTCAATGGGTGCAATGTTTGGTCGACATCTACAAAAGGAAACAAGCACAAAGATATTGCAAGTCCATAACACCACAAACAAACAAACGCGTATCATTATGCAATCCGCATTCGTACAAAACAAATTCACGTTCATTAAACGCACCGATGAATCATGTGAATTGTTCATTAGCAATGTCATGAGTTATTCAAAAGAGGGTAAAAACAAAAACGATGATGCACCGGATTGTATTGCCGGTTTAGGATTATTCGTTCAATCGATGTTCCGAAATCTTGTTTAATTTTTAATCAAATCAAATGTTTAGAATTTAATCATTAACTTTGTAACACAATGAAATTATAATGCAACAAAATTTTTGGGAAAAGTTTTTCGGAATTCGGATCAATCAAGATAACCGATACATTAATGATTGGTCACGAATGTTTCAAATGCAATCGCAAATTTGGGGAAAAAAGGATGCGGTGTGGATTGACACAAATAACGCATGGGAATTGTATATCGAAATTCCTGAATTAAGGGCGGTAATTGAAAAACGTGCGTCAATGATGTCCGCAAATGTTCCATGTCTATATGACAAAAATGGCGATAAAGTCGAATCACATTGGATGATTGACATGATTAAACATCCAAACGCGATACAATCATGGTCGGATGTGGTGTTTTCTATTGGTGTTCAAGATGCATTGTATTCAAATACATTTTGCTATTCACCTGAAAGGATTGGAGGCATTCACAACTTGTTTGTTCCATTACCGGCAAACAAAGTAAAGATTCATTTGACCGGCAAGAAATTGAAACAAATGGATGCGGAAGATTTAGTTGATAGGTTTACATTTAAATACGATGACCATACAACAGAACGCATTGATTGGCGTGACATGGTGTATTTGGTCACCGATGATGGAATGAACATCATCAAACCAATATCAAGGATTGAAACATTGAAATATCCGTTGTCTAATATCAAGGCACAATATCACAAACGAAATGTGTTGTTGGAAAACATTGGTGCAATCGGAATACTTTCGGCACAAAATAATGATTTAGGTGGTGCGATACCAATGACACCGGAAGAAAAAAAGAAGATTCAAAAGGATTGGTACAATAGACAAAAGGATGAGGTGATAATAACGGAGGCAAATGTTGATTGGAAACCAATGTCATATCCAACAAAAGATTTATTGTTGTTTGAGGAATTAACGGCGGACAAACTTGCATTGATTGATGCGTTCGGATTGTCGTATCACATCTTTAGTTCGGACAAAGGTTCGACATTTACCAATGTTCGTGATTCGATTCGAATGGTTTATCAGGACACAATTATTCCGGAAACGCAACAAATGTACGATTCAATCATGAAGCAATTTGGATTGGATGCGGAGGGTTATTATTTAAAAGCGGATTTTTCACATTTGCCGGTATTACAAGATGATGAGGAAAGCAAAGCAATAACGCAAAAGATAAAAGCCGAAACACTTGAAAAAATTGTTGGTTTAGGTGTTGAATTAACACCGGATGAAATAAAAATATTAACGGATTTAAATACACAAGAATAATGGGAAATTCACAATTGGATGCGATTGAGGAAATGGCATTGCAAAATGGAACGTATGTTGTAAATGACACAACGGAATTCACCGCGTCAATAGATGCAATTTATGTTGCGGAAGATACGGTGTTCACATCAATAAAAGTTGAGGGTGGTGACCGGAAAGATGATTACATTTCGACATCGGGTTCAACAATAAAAGCCGGTGTAATTATCGCACCACTAAGAGGGGTTAAATTTAGCGGTGTCCAATTGACATCCGGATCAATTGTTGCAATAAGAATGTAAAAATATGTTTTATTCAAATGGTGCGTATAGTTTATTTAAGGTTGACACACCGATAATTTCGGGAGGGTCAACACCGAGTTATCAAAATCAATATTCATTGACTTTTGATGGTGTTGATGATATGGTATCAATGGGTGATGTTTTAAATATGGCAGATGATGGCTCAGATGCTTATAGTGTTTCGGTTTGGTTTAAAACAACAAGTACAACAAGCTATCAACAGTTAATAGGAAAACAAAATAATGGTGGTTTTAACAACGGTTGGAATTTACTGATTTTTGCAGCATCTTCACAATCACAATTTAGAGGTTTTTTAGGTTCGGCATCAGGTAGTCAATATTTATTTTTTCAAACGTCATATAGTCCCGATATAAGAAGTGGAAGTTGGAATAATGTTGTAATGACCTATGATGGCTCACAGTCCGTTAGTGGCTTTAGTGTTTATTTAAACGGTAATTCTTTAAGCGTTACGTCAATAAGAAACGTAACACCAAGTGGGGTATCTAATACAAGTGATTTTAATATAGGAGTACGTGGGAATGCAAGTAGTTATACATTTCCTTTTAACGGTAGTGTAGACGAAGCAAGTTATTTCAATTCAGAACTTTCAGCAAGTGATGTAACGACTATATTTGGAACGGAAGTGCCAAATGATATAACGGCTTTAAGTCCTTTATTATGGATTAGGTGTGGCGAATTTGGAACGTGGAACGGTAGCAAATGGCTATTAACAGACAAAGGAAGTGGAGGTAATGATGGAAACGGTTTAAATATGGCAGAAGCAAATAGGACAACGGATGTACCAACATAAAAACGAATAAATAAAAAAAAGATATGAGCCATTTACCGGACACATACATAATTGTAAACATTGCGGATTTGCTCAATGTAGACTTTTCACAAGTGGGTGAAACAAGTGAAAACACAATTCGCAAAAGTCTTGATGAAACATTGTTTGTTTTGAAATACGAACACGAACACGAACCAACATTCATTTCGGATGGAACGATTGTTCCGGTATCAACATTAAGTCATGCGGAATGTTTGACGTTGATGTCAAGTCCTGAATGGTCTGAACCTGAACCAATAATTGAATGAAAATGAGCATAAGAAAACATCAAAATATATTAGCGTTCCTATATTATTTCATGGGATATGCAACGGCGTTTGCTTGTTTATTTACAAGTCAAGAAATGTTTGTTAAATTATTTGGTGGGTTATTATTGGTAAAATTTACATGGTTAATATCCGAACAATTTTAAATAATATGAAAAATAACTTTTACAACTTAAAAGAATCTTTTGAAATAAAAGATATTGACACCGGATCAAGGCAAGTGGCGGTGTATCTTTCAAAATTTGATGCAATTGATTCCGACATGGATGTCATCAAAAAAGGTGCATTTAAAAAATCCTTAAAAGAACGCGGTATTAAGTCAACGTCAAATCGAAAGATTGCTTTTTTACGTCATCACGATTGGGAAAAGCAAATCGGAAAATTCGTTGAATTAAATGAAGATGATTATGGTCTTTATGCGGTTGGTCAACTTGGTCGATCAACCGATGGTGATGATGCGTTCATGGATTATCAGGATGGAATTATCAAAGAACATTCAATCGGTTTTCAATACATACCGGACAAAATAAAGTTCGTAAAAGACGAAACGATAAAAGGTGGCGGATATAACGAAATAAAAGAACTTATTCTTTGGGAGGGTTCGGCGGTGACGTTTGGTTCAAATGAACACACACACGTTGTTGAAATGAAAGGTCAAGAAAAAACCGAACACATTGAAAAAATATCAAAAGAATTAAATCTTTGTATTCGTGCTTTAACAAATGGAAACGGTACGGATGAAAGATTGCATGAATTAGAAATGAAAATCAAATATTTAAATAGTCAATTAATTTTACTTGCAACGAATGATCCGGTCATTGAGCAATCAAACGAAACCAAGTCAAAAGACATTATAAAACCATTTGATTGGAATGCAGTAATGCAAAAGATGAACAAATAAATAATTTTAAATTTTAAAACTTAAAAACGTGGAAAACACAAATTTAACACCGGAACAAGTCATCGAAAAATTGGATGGAATGTTTACGGAAAAAATGACAAATGTGCCAACGAACGATGATGTGAAAGCATTAAAAGAGGAGTTGGAGGCATTAAAAGGTCTTGAAGCAAAGAATCAGGACATTGAAAAAAGTATTGCAAAATTCGAGGGAAGAATTGAGGCAATGAGCGAAAAAGCGGTTGAACCTAAATTGGAAAAACTTTCATTAGGAAAAGCAATTGCAAAAACCTACACCGACAACATCGAGAGAATTAAAGATGCGGTTGAAAAAGGGACAAAAATCAATCTTTCAGTAAAAGATACAACAATCGCGGATTATACCGGCGATTATGCTTTGACTGATTTTGATTCGGAAGTTGACCGAACCGTTCGAAATAGATACGGAATTCTTGAAAATGTCAACACCGGTGCAACGGATTCAAAGTTCGTTACATACGTTCAACAAACCGCCGATTCCAATGGAACATGGGTTGGCGAGGGTGTCGCAAAAAGTGAGGGTGAACCAACATGGTCGGAAATTTCGGAGGAAGTTAAAAAATTAGCTACCTATGTGAAAGTTTCAAAAGAAATGTTAGAAGATTTATCATTCATTCGTGGTGAAATAAACAACGATTTAATGACCGGAGTTCGTGAATCAATCGAAAACGCATTGTTAAACGGTGGCGGTGGTACATCAATCAATGGTCTTTTGGATGCGTCTATGGGATTACCAACATTCGGTGCGGGTGTATTTGCAAACGCAATTCAGGATGCGAACATTTCCGATTTATTAAGATGTGTAAAAGCACAAATTGAAGCGGTTAATTTCACACCAACGCACGTTGTTTTGAATCCACAAGATATCGCGACAATTCAATTGACAAAAGGTTCGGATTCAACATATACATATCCAATGTATTTGCCAACACAAAGCGGTGATGGTGAAATGATTATTGCCGGAATGCGTGTAATTAGTTCAACTTATATGACCGCCGGAAATTATCTTGTTGGTGATTTAAGCAAAGTGAACGTAAAATTCAGAAACAATATCAATATGAGTGTTGGTCTTGATGCGGATGATTTCACAAGAAACATGATAACAATTTTAGCGGAAGCAAGATTGGTGTCGTATGTGAAAAACAACCAAAAACCGGCGTTTGTTTATGGTGATATTTCAACTGATATTGCTCTAATTTTAGCACCTTAATAACTTTTAAACACACATCATGGAAAAGAAAAAACCAATAAAAAACAAGTCAAGAAAAAAGAAACCGGTCAATGTAAAGGTCGACACGAAAAATGTTGATATCGAATTTGATAGGGATGAAAATGGTGATGTCGAATTTGATATCGATACCAAAAAATTTGATGCACATTACTCAAAGGAGGGTGACAAATATACATTGGAGGTTGATATTGATAACGATGGCATTTATGACTTTGTGGCAAATGGCAATGCAAAATTCATGAAAAAAAATCAAGTGTGGAAAGTGACCGGAAAGGTTTTGAAATTGTGGCTCAAATCTAAATTTGGAAAAAGGAAAAAATAATGGCTCTAATAACAACATCGGATTTCATTAACAAGTGGGAATTAAGTACCGGAATGTATTCAACAAACAAGTTGACTGAATATATTGAAAGATACGAACAACAATATTTGCGTCAACTTTTCGGAGTTGATTTATATAATGCATTCGTGTCGGATTTGGATTCAAACATTCCACAATCACCAAATTTTAAATTGGTGTTTGATCCGCTATATGTTGATGAAAATCTTTATTTCATGATTGAAAGTCGTGGGATTTTAGATATGTTAAAAGGGTTTATTTATTTCGAATACGCAAAGGATTTGATGAATCAACAAACACCATTTGGAAACGTACAACAAACAACCGAAAATTCAGTTGTTGTGAACACCTTGCAAACAATGATGTATGCAAGATACAATGAATCAATTACAACGTATCAAAATATTCGCAACTATATGTTGTTGAATAGCACGTTGGCAATTGGTCAAGTGGTCACAATAGCGTTGGACAATGCCGGAAGTGGTTACACAACATCAACGGATGTTGCAACCATTGGCGGAAGTGGTTCAGGATGTTCGGTTGATATTGTTGAAACCGGTGGTGTGATTGATTCGGTCACGATTAACAAGACCGGAAGCGGTTATAAAGTTGGCGAAACATTGACAATCGTTGGCGGAAACAATGATGGAACGATTACAATTTCCTATGTTGGAAAGGGTAATTTTTCAGATTACAATGGTATTGACAAAGGAACGGCATATTGGATATGACAAAAGAAATCACACAAATCATCAATGGTTTGATTTCAGACATCGACAACACGATTGATGGTGTTTGGGATGCGATTAATGAACGAACAAATGTTTGCAAAACAAAATGGTCGCGTGTCGGCAAAATTGTTACGGATGACATTGGTCGTGAATATCGAATTACTGAAATCGAAATTGATGAATGGATTAAGGCAACACCGATTGATTCGGCAAATCTTGATCCGTTGAATGGTGTGATTTATCTTTCAAGTCCCTTTTATATATCAGGAACAAAGATTGCAACCAACAATGAATGGACATTGAGTTCCAACAACTTGACCGAAAAAACGCCGTTGGCGTGGTTACTTGAAATAATTCGTGTGCAAAAATTCGGTCGTGGAAATTCGATTGACTTTGAAAGCAACATTCGATTGTTTTTTTTGGATGAAACCGATATTCGGAATTATTACACAAAAGACCATCGCGAGAATGTTGTTTATCCAATGCAAAATTTAGCAATGGAGTTCATTGAAGTCATTCAAAAGAACCGACAATTTGCAACACTTGAGGAATGGGAATTGATTACATTTTCACGATTCGGTGTTGAACAAGACAACGGAATGTTTCAAAACATACTTGACGCAAATTTAAGTGGTGTGGAATTACGAGTTAATTTGACAAAATACAAAGTGAATTGCAAATGTTAATTCACAAAGGGTGGTTACCTGATAACCAAAAATTTTAATACTAATACTCTAAAAAAAATAAAATTATGAGTTTAGGATGTAATTGTGATTCAGGTTTATCCAATAGCGGTCAACCTAATTGCGTACCGATTTTTTCGGTTACAAGTGGTCTTATCATGGTGCCGTTAAAAGCAAATGATGGGACATTAAATGGTCTTGATTTATCGGCAAGTGTTCCGGTATGGTCGGATTTAATAAATGAAGCGGATTCATCGAAAAGATGGTTTCCAATTGGTGCATTTGAAAATGTGGAATTGCCAAAAGCGGATTCACAATTTGAGGAAGCAAATTCAGGAAAAATGGCGTTTTTACGTCAAGGGAAAAGAAGTTTTTCGGGCGAATTATGGTCGGAAGATTCGACACCAACATTACTTGGAAAACTACAATTGAACCGATGCGTTGATTTCGGTGTTTACATTGTTGATGTAAACGGAAATTTAATTGGTTCAAAATCGGATGGATATCTTTATCCAATACCGGTTGATAATCCATCGTTTGATCCGCGTTTTAATTTCGCAACGGATTCAACGGTTCAAAAGTTAATGGTCGCATTTGACGTTGATAGATTGTTTGATGAATCAACGATGTATATGGTAACACCTGATGAAGCCGGAATAAATTTCAATGACCTTGATGGTTTAGTTGATGTTAATTTAACGGAAGATTCATTGAGTGCAACAACACTTGTGACAACCGCGACATTTGACTATGGAACGGCGTACAATCCTTTAAAATATAAAGGTGCGGGATCACCATCGGATTGGGACATTTACGATTCAACCGGTGCGGTTGTTCCCCTCGCAGTAGGTGGGGTTTCTGAAGCACCCGATGGAACATATTCAATCACATTGGTTGGATTATCGGTTGGTGATGTTTATGAATTTAGAACATCGAAAGATGGTTTCGAGGGTAAATTGACATTTACGGCGGTTTAATTTTGATACATAAGTAGTTGAAAGGGGTGGTGATTTTCGTCACCCCTTTTTTACAAAAACTAAAAAAATTGATAAAATGTTTGCAAAATTCAAAATTCCATTTAAGGTCATTTTAAAGCGTTTTAAACAACTTTCCTTTTTCGTTAGTATCTTACTATCAAAAACGCGAGAAAACAAAAAACTCAATAATGACGTGATGTACAGACCGGAAGAAATGAAACCACAAAAAAAAGCGAAAAGCATAAACAAAAAGAAATTAAAAAAAATTCAACGTAAAAAATGAGTTTATTTGGTGATACGGCAATCGGTTATTTGATCCGGCGTGTGGAAACATTGAACGCGGATTTGGTATGGTTGCGAGTGTTTCAAAATGAACCTTTTAAACGATGGATTATGGATTTGGTTCGGCAAGACCAATTATTTAAAAAGGGTATTGATGAAACCGGTGATGTTATTGGAACGTATTCGGAAGCAACCGAAATGATGAATCCGCAAAAAGTAGCCGGAACACATTACACACTTTTTGACACCGGTGATTTTTATAATTCATTTGTTATTTTTGTAGGGAAACAAGTTTTTGAAATCGAAGCCGACACGATTAAAATGGAAAATGAAAATTGGTGGGTTCGGAATAATATTTCAAAGGAAGCAATTTTAGGATTAACGGATGAAAATAAAGATAAATTGGCTGAAAAGGTTAAGGAAAAATACATCAACGAAGCACGAATATTACTCGGAATTAGATGACATTCCTTTGCATAATTTTATCAAATGTCAAAAAGGTGAATATGAATTTGTACGAAAAAGTAAATCAGGAACGAATAAATTGGATGAATCACATTGGTTGGGTATATACGACCAATACATTAAGGAGTTCGGTCTTGGTAAATTACACACCAAGTTGTTGGAAGCAATGCGAAAAAAAGCAATACTACAATGTGAATTTGTCGAAAAACGTGACCGATTTAAAATGACTTTGATAGATATGCAAATAACAAAATTGAACGGCATGATGGCAAACGCCGGTTCAGGAATAACGATTGAACAAACATTGATTCATTTATCAAAATGGATGGGACAATGGATTGACATAAAAAAAATAAAGGCAAAAGAATATTTTAATTTGGTTCGCGAATACGAACGATTTAATAAACAAAGCAATGGCAAAGATTAGAGCAAACGAATTATTTGAAAAAGAGGATATTTTTCAAGGCATCCGCGAAAGTGCGGAAAAGACAATGGTCACTTTGGACAAAATCGATGATGAGTTCAAAAAGATTGGTGCAACCTTAAAAAACGATATTTCAAAAGCGAAATTTGGCGGTGCAAAAGAGTTAAAAGAGTTTATGCAAATGGTCGAAAAAGCGAACAATTTGCAACGCGATACAATCAAACTTGAAAAGGAAAAAGCCATTGCCGAACAACAATCGGAAAAACTTAAACAACAAAAAATCCGAACGCAAACCGCCGAAAACCGACAACAAGAACGGATTAATAAACAAAAACAACGTCAACAAAAGTTGTTGAAAGATGAAAAAGATGCTTATAAACAACTTGTAAAATCAACAAGGGATTTAAAAAACGAATCAAAAAGATTGGGTGCGGAGTTGCTTAATCTTGAAATGAGTGGAAAAAAGAACACATCACAATATCGAAAACTTGAAAAACAATACAAGGCGGTCACGAAATCCGCACAAAAAGGTGATGTACAACTTAAAAAACTTGATAAAACGGTTGGTGATAATTTTCGAAATGTTGGAAATTACACCGGTGCATTAAACACTTTAAAAACGGGATTAGCACAACTTGGTTTGGCGTTTGGAATTGGAACGGTTGTTCGCGGTGGTGTTGAATCAATCATTGAATTTGACCAAGCGGTGGCGGATTTAAGTGCAATAACCGGTGCAACCGGCAAGGATTTGGAGTTTTTTAAAACACAAGCAAGGGAATTGGGAATTGAGGTTGATGGTGGTGCAAGTGCGGTTGTTGAAGCCTACAAATTAATTGGTTCGGCAAAACCTGAATTACTTGAAAATGCACAAGCATTAAATGAGGTCACAAAAAGTGCAATACTGTTGTCACAAGCATCCGGAATGGAATTGCCGGAAGCATCGAAAAATTTAACCGATGCTATGAATCAATTCGGTGCGTCAAGTGAACAAGCCGGTAAATTTGTTGATGTACTTGCATCAGGATCAAAATTTGGTGCGGTTGAAATTCCACAAATCACCGAAGCATTATTGAAATTCGGTGCGGTGTCAAGAACATCAAACGTATCAATTCAAGAATCGGTTGCATTAATTGAGGTGCTTGGAAAAAGCGGTGTAAAAGGTGCGGAAGCCGGAACGAAATTAAGGAACGTAATGTTAAAACTTTCCGCACCGGATGTGTTACCGAAACGTGCAATTGAAAGCATGGAAAGATTAGGAATAAATTTTGATTTAATTAGTGACACGTCAAAACCATTTGTTGAACGATTAGAGGCAATGAAACCAATTTTAAGTGACGTTGGTGCAATGACCGAAGTGTTCGGAGTACAAAACGAGGTTGTTGGTCAAATCATTTTGGAAAACACCGAATTGTTTGATGAATATTCCGAAAAAATGGATACCAATGGAGTCGCACAAGAACAAGCGAATCAAAGAACTAATACATTGGGTCATGCTTTAATGCAATTAAAAAATGAATTCACAAATTTATTTCTTGGGATATCGGATGGCGAGGGTTCGATGCAAATTTTAATTGATAGTTTAAAATGGTTCGCATCAAATTTACCAATGATTGTGACAATTATCGGAAAATTAATTCGTGCGTTTGTGGTTTACAAAACTACAATGTTGGCATTAAAGGGAATCAATTTCATTGTGACCGGTGGTTTTAGGGATATCGGCAAGGAAATGGCAAAACAAATTCCATTAACAAAGGCATATACTCGCGAACAAAAAAGATTGGCAAAACAACAAGGTGATTCCGCAAAAACGACATCAAGTTTTGGCAAATCTTTGGCATCATTGGGAATTGGTTTGGCAATTGGATTGATTACGGAATTGGCGTTGAAATGGTATGACTTGGCAAGTCAAACGGCGGAGGCAAGACGTCAACAAGATTTATACAATGAAGCAACGGAAAAAGGTCAAAAACGTGCGGATGAAATTACCGGAAAATTCGAGAAGCAACTTGATGAACAATTGCGGTTGTTGGACATCGAAACGCGGAAAACATTAGCGTTGGAAAAAAACGAAAAAAAACGTCAACAAATTCGTCAAGATGCATTGAAACAAATGGATGAATTGACATCCAAAACAAAAGAATCGGTTCAAATTGCCGTTGACGAATCGGTACAATCCGCAAAGAATTTA